>Ga0307510_10002156_pt1 | contig 22215 bp, 30 predicted proteins | sample 12_EM_MG_FD_207224 | JGI IMG/M metagenome (GOLD analysis project Ga0307510, IMG submission 207224) | Populus trichocarpa ectomycorrhiza microbial communities from riparian zone in the Pacific Northwest, United States - 12_EM | ecosystem: Host-associated > Plants > Roots > Unclassified | place...
ATGCTCAGCGGTCTTTTCAGAGCATTGCGTTGACCCTTGTCTTTTTTGCTTTGGAGGACTGAGGCGGAGATTGCATGTTTTCATTTTCACTGTCTTCATCGGCTTGAGCACGTTTCTTGCGCTTGGCGTTCTTCCCCGAAGCAACGCTCTTCGGGGCTACCCTTTGCACCATGGAGCTTAAGCTAAGATTCACCTTGCGCTCATGCACAGCATCGATGATCGTCCAGCTGTGTTTGCAGACCCGCGTATTCAGCCGTACGTCCTTGTGTGTCTGTCGTAACTCATATCGCAGATAAAGGATCGCAGCTGCCCTCTCTCTGTCACGGAAGTCCACGCCATCTTCATGCATCATGTAGAGTAGGACGCCTACGCAAAAAGAAGACGAATGAGGTCGTCTTCAGTCAAACTAGGGAAAAGGGCAACATACCAATGAAGACAAATTCTGCGGGTGAAACCTTGGCAGAAAATCCCGTAAATCCCCTGTTCAAAGCTGTGTCGCACGCTATGTCGAGTAGATTCGACAACATGCGCTCCACTCTAAATTTGAAAGTCGGGGAAGGCCCTGTTGGCTCGCTTAGCCACTTTTCCAGCTGCATCGCTGATGGTGTACGCCGTAAATCAACCTCTTCGCAGCAATATAACATAGAAGCAAGATTCTGAAAGGTGCGTCCTCGTTTCGTGTCAAAGTCGACGTGGCTTGCCAAACCGCCGCTGATGGAAATATACTTCATGTCGAGCTCGTTCACATATTCCGCCCAGGCAGAGGAAATAGCTTGCAATTTCTCTGAAAACGGGTCAACATTGGGACAGTCTCAACCGCAGGACAACGAGGCAGACGTACCCGCAGCGCTCAAACTCATCCCAAGTTGTACACGCTGGAACACTTCCCGCTCCGAGGTTGGTGATAGCGCCCTGTATTCCACTTAGCATCAGTCAGTATTCACGGAAAACGGCCCACAACCACGCATATCATACCACAAGTTATGCGCTTGTCCTCGAACTTCCTCTTTCCCTCCGGAGTTATCTCGTTTCGTTTACCTCGGTAAGCAGCTGGGACTTGGTACCACCAGAGTTTCCGCGTTTGAGGATCCCTGTCTGGCGCCTACCGTCACACACCGCACACGGTCGATACGACAGAAGATCACATACACGCAATCTACAGTGGAGTCGCGTCGCGAATGAGTTATAGGGATAGGGGTGTGAAGGAGAGGCCGTACATGTCCATCTAGGAACTTTACAATACTGGTCAGACGTTGCTTTCCATCCACGCAGACGCGGACTTCTTCGCCGTCCTCATCCCGCATGAGGGCAAAGATGACAGGCGGGACATAAAAATTGTGAAAGAGTGAGTCGATGATTTCCATCTGCTTTCCTGTAGGCCAGACAACATCTTTCTCCACTGTGAGCGTGATCACAGCCAAGAAAATCAACCATAGCACACCTCTTTGGTAAGGCGGGTTGAGGTCGATCTTGCCATTATGAATTTGAACTGCAAGTACGTGCGCCCGTTAACGGCAATGACACTTCAAAAGATTGTTGAACAGAAAAGGCTTACTATGAAGCTCCAGTGTTGTGTAGACCCTGGCATCGGGCTGCTCGAGCGCATTGCGTATGCTGAAGACTGTTGGATCGATGTTCTCGTCGGCCGCAAGGGATTCAACGTCCAACTCATCACGCTCGTCGCCGACGTACTCCTGTTTCTCCGACATAATCACAGGCTCGGGCTGAAGGGTGTGAAAGAATTCGAGTTATGTGTGAGGGGTTGGGGACAGCCGCGCTCGAAGGAAGTGAGGTTCCACGCTGGCAGGGAGCTCTGAAAGTCCTGTTCCTTTTGCGATGAGTACGAATCCTTCGCTGGATCCCAGATTGTTCTGGAAAAAATCCACAGCGAGTATTGCAGCGGTGGGGCGGTACTAATGGATGTGACCCTGTTCGTGGATGAAAGGGAAACAACTTATCGGAGTTTCAAACACTTGACTCGATTAATAATTTGTGCGTTAGACTACAAATCTAAGAATTATGCACCCTCAAAAGCCCCGAATCCATCCGCATCATCTCTATCTTGGTCATTATCCCGCCGCAATACACTCGATGTAGAACGGCGACGTGTCGGTCGCCGGGTTTTGGTATCATCTCCGTCGTCGTGTGAGGATGTCATGAGGTGTTCGCCCTCTTCACCATGGCTAACCTTTCCTAGACTTTCGAACCGTGGTGTCACCGTCGTAGACTCATCTTCGTCATCGCTTGCCTCCCCGACGTCCCACACAGTCTGACCGTCCTCTCCGTGATCACCGGGATGACCACCCTCATGCCCATCGGCCTTATCATCGGCCGTACGTGGTATTTGTCGACCGGGGAGGGCATTCATTGCAATACCGCCATCACGTTGCGTCGCAGAGGACCCGGGTTTCTTGTGAGTGAGTAGCACGACGCCGGATATGAGGATGAGAATTGAGACAAAAATGAGAAAGAGTGTCCAGGACTGAAAGGCGTCCACGGAATCGTTGAAGATCTGTAGACGGGACTCAGCATGCATATTGTGGTGAAGAGGGAGAGATACGCTAAAATGCTTACCAGGGAGTTGAGCCAACTGAAAGCAAATAGAATCAACCATAGCTAAGCAAGACGGGGCAAGGCAGGGACTTACCCAGTTGCCGTGTATACACCGTAAAACACAGGTACAACCAGTGTCGAATCGTAGATCTCGAGTCCGCGGTTGAGACAAACGATTTGAAGGACGGCAGTAACGGCGAGGAATATGAAAGTTAAAATAGGTGCGAGATGACCAAGCTGATTCCCAGCATTCTCGTGTGATAACGAGCCGGAGATTAGCTTGACTCTACAAAATTTCTCAGCTCAATAATATGCGTGGAGAAACGCGAGTGACTAACGCGGCTTTAGCGAATACTAGGCACTCCCCGGCCAAGCCACCTCCAGCACAGGCCCAGCCGATGCCCAACGTCCATGCGATAACCATGTCGTCTTTCCCAGCTGTCCACTCCTCGAGTTTCTCAGCAATCCATATCATTGACCAGTTCCACAGGCCCTTTAAACGAACGAGCAGGCCACCATGGGGAGCTTTGGGTGTACGAGCGCTCATACCCGCGAATGGCTGTGCTGACAGGTCTGAGCGAGACGACAGCACCAGATCAAGCTGCGTTGTAAAAATGTAGAGGAGAGAAAGGGAAAGGGTCATGAGGAAGAAGTAGCCGAGCCAGCCGAGACGACCCCAGAGCTCCGCAAGGTGAGCCGCCGAGGACTCTTCCGAGAGACCGGAGTTGATGGAGCCGAACGCCACGATACCCACTACACCGAGTATGACAATGATGGTACCCTGCAAGTGCGTTAACGAATGAGTGCAACATCTAGGACAAGTTGGGCTTACATATATATCCGTTGCCTTGACAGGCGTTCCTACTAGAAATCTAGCGAACAGAAAATTGAAGATGAGAGAGGTTGATCCCAACGGGGCAACATATTCTGGAGATTCCTGTTAGGTGGAGACCCACCGAAGGAAGAAGACGCACCAGCTCGCATGTATTCCAGGGCAAGCGTTGATCCAATAAGTTGAGACAGTCTAAGACATAAGCACAAGGTGTTCACAGAAAAATATGAGAGCCCCACATATAAAGTGACATTCCAAGGAGCCATAATGGCCGTACCCAGTCTTTCTTCCGCGCGCTTTTCGGGATAGCCTTGGTCCGAACCTGTAGGAGTAGCGATCAGTTGGTGGGCATCACTAAAGGTGAGGGTGCGGGGCAAATACATGATCCAACTTAGTTAAATTCAGGCCAGCAGCATTGAGAACGGATGCAAGGATGATGATGGATAGTCCTATGATGAATGCTACCACGGGATTTCCATGCCGGACACCGTGCTCTGAGGGAGCGGGAAGAGGAACAAGGGTGGGGTCTGACTCATTGTTCTGACGAACGAGCAGATGAAGCAAGGTCGTCATTTAAAGCAAGTTGGTTCGGGGGCGGGGCTCCGAAGTGGTTGTGGGAGGAATAAGAAAGGAGGAGAGATTTGACGCTGGGAATAGTTATCAGGTTTATTTCTCGTTATGGGACTATGTTTCCATGAAAGAGCTTGCGACAGAGAAATATGGGCGCAATGGAGCGATGGAGATGGGTTGTTCGTAACTGAGCTGGGCGAGCCGAACGTTTCGTGAGGTGAGCACGCGCAAGTCAATTGAATCCTGTTCCGCGTCCCGTCCCGGCTTTGCCCGTGATCCGGCCCGGGGATCCCACCAGCTCACTATGATGGGGCCAGTCCAACCCACGATTTCTCCAGGCTTTAAATTATTCTGTGATGAACCCAATCTTGCTCTCTCCAACCTAATTCTACCATGAGTGATTTACAAGCTCACTCATCTCCTAGCGAGAGCGGGAAGACCTTGTCTCCGGATAAGGCAATAATGGTCCAAGTACCGCCTCTCACAGCACCTCATCCACTTTTACGATCACTGCCTACATTGACCCGCGTTCCTGCCGACCTCCTCGACTTGCTGAACCAAACATATTTCTTGCATCTCCTCGCAAATGACCCATCGAAAGTATTGCCCCCCGGCAAGTCTTTGTTATCTGTCATGTCGGGGCCGAGTGTACGACAGAAGCGGGACGATGAGCCACCAAGGTTGCAAGACAAAGTCGAGGAGATGATTCACAAGGCCTTCTGGGATGAGGTGCTGCACCATTTAAGAATCTACTCCTCTCTCCTCACCACCGTTTTTGCCAGGCCCATGACGCCCTCTCCTCCGGAGAGCCTTCCACCCAGCTCCCCCGTCTCAAGCTCCTGCTCAATGACCTGTACACCGCCCTTTCGCCACTATTCCCTACAGGGCACCCCATCCTCACTATCCTGTCTTCCCCTCTTGCGCCTACATCATCTCCTCTTCTTACAGCACTCAATTACTGCCGTGAGACCCTTGCCGCACTCCGTGAGCGTTGCGCACCAGCACGCGACGATTACCTCGATGCACTCTCTGCTTCGCTTACAGACCCACCCGCTGATCCACTCGATCTTTCTAAGCTCGTGGTAGAGACCATCCGGTCCATACTCAAACTCGCCGAGGCGATGAAGGACGACCTTTCACAGTTTGTGCTTGGTACTATGGGGGAGGCGCAGCTTGCCGTTGCTGTTGCGGATCAGTCACGGACGCGAGAGCGTGCGCTCGTCCTCGATTTGTGGAAGCAAAGCGTCATTCGTGAAGATATTACAGCGTGGTTAGCTGACCTCTCACAACCGTACGCGCTCATTGTTGTATCACCTCCACGCAAGTGGGTGCTGCGGGTCGTACAGGCGTTGGGGGCTACAGAACCTGTTGCCTGCCCATTACCAACTAAACCTTTGGGTCCCGAGGATGACAGGCTGCTACCAGTGCCAAATAATCTCCCTCCGCCTTTCTTCTTCTCCACCCCTGAATTGTTCTACATCCAGAACTTTCTGCAGGCCATCATCATCGCGGCTGCGTTGCGCACGCTACTTCCTGCATCTGTGTCACCGCCCGAAGATTTCATGTACCGTGTCTGGACACTGCTGCTGGCATCTGTCGACGAGGAAGACCCCGAGGAAGATGCGCGACTCGTCAACCTCGCCGATGAGCTTGTTCGCGCATCCTTGTTGGCGGATACAGAAGCTACGAAACAGCTACGCGCAGCCGTTGCGCGGACGGTGCGCACGTCGGACCCCGTATTTCTTCTACTCCAGCGTCGCCTGCTCACCGCGCTCGCCGAACGCCTTGCACATACACCGGTAGTTGTCGATAGGAAAGACGCACCCGTAGAAATGCGCACCGGAAGGCGAGAAGGACCTCACAATGCAGCGGGCGAGGAGTCTCCAAAACCGGAAGTCCTTGAGGTGAAGGGATTCGGTGATCCCGTGTTGACTAGCGCAATACAGGAGGTGCTTGTGAAGCTTCGGAGGGTTCTGCTGTGGGTCGAGAGTATTTGGGTGGACTTGTTTGAACAGAGCGATCATGTGGATAGGATAGATGGAAGAATGATACAGGTGTTGTGTGAACCACCTTAACGCATGGACTCTTATTGATACTGTACGTTTTGCAGGATACACGATAGATAGACCTGTCTCGATTGTAGATTGAGTCCTTTTAATTTAAGTTAATAGACTGCACCCGGATTCACGGGCCGGGTTAACACCTTTCTTACCCACCAAACCACTCCTCAGCTATGCATTCCGGATCCGATTCAGACTCGTTTGACGAGGGTGGTCTCACAGCACGCGGACGTAAAGCAAAGGGTAAAGGTGGCGCCCGCGCCAACGAAAAGGGCAAGCAAAAGGCCAAGGACGTGCGATACCCAATGCCACTTCTCTTGGCCATAAACGATTCCCTTTCAACTGACGCTGCTCTGGCACCACTACACAGCAGGGCTATGCCTGGGAGGCCACGTATACTCGCTCCTGGGACACAGTGCAGGAAGACGAGGCTGGGAGCCTCACCGGTGCCGTCGCAGAACTTCTTGCGCGCGGACGGCGACGGAGGTGCGCGCTTTCTGACTAGGCCGCCCCCCTTCCCTCCATGCACTCACGCACTGACTGGCACATCCTTGCTAACGTTCGTATTTCCGGTGTACTTCCCTTTTCAGACTCCTCGCACCGGCGGCGGCGATACGCCGTTCGATCATCCGCCATCTCGTCCTCCTACTGGACCTCTCGGCGTCGATGATGGACCGCGACATGCGCCCCACGCGTTTCGACCTCACGCTCGAGTACGCGCGCGAATTCATCACGGAGTGGTTCGATCAGAACCCGCTAGGCCAGATCGGAATCGTCGGTATGCGTGGGGGCATCGGTGAACGGATAGGCGAGATGTCTGGTGCGCGTTCTTCTACACCTCTCATCTGTTCTTTCTTCTGGGAAAACCCCCCACACACGCCCCTCTTAGTTCTCTTCTTTTCTCTCTTTTTTCTTCTTCTTCTGTTTTTGACACCTGGTTTATGTGTGGTGGCGGTTATTTTATGTATAGGGAACCCACAGGACGTGCTCCGTGCGATTTCCGAACGGCATAAACTCGAGCCCGTCGGCGAACCAAGTCTTCAAAACGCAATCGAGATGGCACGCAGTAGCATGAGGTCCGTCGGTTCCTCCTCATACCCCATTTTACGCTGACGGGCTGTATCATCTTACGATGTTATGATGACCCGCAAGCCACTTGCCGACGCATTCCTCGCGCGAGATCATGATCATCTCTGGCTCGCTCACGACCGTAGATCCCGGCAACATAAACGAGACCCTCGCGTCGTGCGTCAAGGACCGAATACGGATCTCGCTCGTCGCGCTCGCCGCCGAGATGAAGATCTGCCGCGAGCTATGCGACAAAACGGGCGGTGCGCCCCCATCCCACTTTCCGTCCCTCCCTCCCCTTTCTCCTCATTCATTCTCTCCCAACCAACCGCTCAACCCATCTCCCAGCGCGTCGTGCTAATGTGCGTTTCATGCGGTTTCAGGCACGTTCGGCGTCGCCCTGGACGAAGGACACTTCAAAGATCTCCTCTTCGAGCTCATCCCCCCGCCCGTGCAGCAAACCACCGCCGGCTCGGGACCGGGCGCGACGGGGGGCAAGATGAGCGCGGACCTGATGATGATGGGTTTCCCTCAGCGACTGCCCGACACGGCGCCCGCCGCGCTCTGCGTGTGTCACGCGCAGATGCGCGCCGCCGGGTTTCTCTGCCCCCGATGCGGCGCGAGACTCTGCGACGCGCCGACCGACTGCGACGTTTGCGGTCTCATGATCGTGTCGTCCCCTCATCTTGCGCGGAGCTATCATCACTTGTTCCCCGTCAAGCCCTACACCACCGTGTAAGTTTTGAGTAGTGGGTTGGGAACTTGGAGGAACCCCCCCCTTTTTTTTTCCCCATGGGCCAACTGGACTCCTTGTTCGCCAAACTAAACGGGATCCTATTTTTTTTCGGTTTCAGGACGTTGCTAGACGACAAGTCAAGCGCCAATTGTCACGCATGCGCGCTGCCTTTCAGGACAACTCCGGCGACGAACGTCGGCGAAGGAATGAGTCCGTTCGATCGCTATCGGTGTCAAGATTGCAAAAACGACTTTTGTACGGAATGTGATGTCTTCGTCCATGACGTGCTTCACTGCTGCCCGGGCTGCGAGACGTAGAGTTTGCGAGAATGCGCCCTAACGCGGGGCAAAAAATTTGGAATGTTGGAATAGCCCAAATAACGTCCAGTTCGTATGATACTGCACATGAGGTAGTAATGCTATGTCTATAATAGAACACTGGGGTATATATACTGCGCCCGCGCCCTCACATGCTACCACCGTGCATCCGAGCAGGAGGGCCCATGCTGCGATCCTGAGGAGTGAATCCGACATGAAAACGATCCGCCCCGCTCAAATCTTGTTGTCATGCATGTAGGGGGTACGCATAACCAACTGTTCGTCGTACGCACTCTCGTATGACCCATCCTCACCGACGTATTGACGTAAACCGGAGCCTGGGTTTGCACCATACCCCAACATTGGGGCTTGAGAGTCCTCGGTTGTGACGCCAAAAAGAGCCGAACGGCGGGACGAACCTGGATTGAGGAATATAGAAGCCTGGGCTGTTTCGTGCATTTGGAGGATGTTTTGGCGGAAAGCGTTCTGTAGGTGTGAAGTTGGGTGAGTCAGGGCGCTCGTCTGTGGGAAAGAAAGAAAAATATTTTTTTTACCTGCTCGCGCCAATATTGCAGACGCTTCTCACGTTCGTCATCGCGCTGCCGCCGATGAACAAAGAAGAGGATAACCATGGTTATAATCATGCCTAAGATGACGTTGTGAGTATTATGGGAATAGAAAAAGGTGAAATGGCCATCACTTACCTCCAAATATACCTGTCCCAATGACAATATAAATCCAGGTTGGGAAGTGGCGCGGATTCGAGGGACTGACACCGCAGACCTGGTTGGGCAGGCAGTTGTAGGTGAGACACTCCTTGTCAGCATCGCAACTTGCTCCAATAGCCCTCTGTTGGATGCAGATGGTCGTGTTGGTGTCGCAGTAAAGACCGATTCGGCAGTTGTCGCTACAAACACATAGTATACCAAGTACTGGAGGGGAAGGGAACGAGTTGTACTCACCGTGACACGACATAGACAAACTCGCCACTTTGCCCGTATCCGACGTATCCAGTATTCTCTATTTCACATTGAGAACCAACGGTAGCGTTTGCATATCTGACGAAGACAAGTTGAAGTTGCGGCTGTACAGCTTGGAATCTGAATCACGCACTGGCAGACAAAGTTAAGACAGATAGAACCATTGACATTGAGGCCTTGGCCAGACCTATCCCGGAGCTCTGCGGCATCGGGAGGAGGTCGGCAAGAATCTAAAGGGGGTGATGAAGAGATATGGGTAAACGGGGTGAAACAATAGGGAACCACGAACCATCACGATCAAATTGACATGGTTCTCCAACGGCGATTTTTGGTACGCATTGGGACCCCTCGTCCGGGCAAAACTCGTCGGATGAACATAATGGGGGCGGGGGGATGTGTTTCCCGTTCCCTTTACTCTCACCGGTATCATAGCCTAGTGGGAATCGGTCCCTGCGACAACCTTTTGGCTGACACAGGCCGTTGTTACACCAAGTGGTCGCGTTACAATCCGAGGCGAATTGGAGGGTGCCGGTAGCGAGGCCATTGTGGGAAGGATCGCAGGTATTTGTGTCTGTGTTTGAAGTGTTTGCTGCGGAGAGGACTAATACGGGGAAGAATAAGAAGGAAAGGAACGTAGGGGAGAGAGGGACCATGGTGGGTGATGGGAAGAGGACAGGTTCAATTCTTTCTTTCTCACCCTGTCAAATCCCTTTTTACGATTACGAATTAGGTAAGATTTCTCTTTCCTCGCCTCTCTGCTTTGCACCCCATGTCCATCTCCCTTCAACCCAGGCCTTCCCAATTAACATTACACTCCCCTGAAGAGGAAGAAGATCTCGGCTGGAAAGGACCTTGGTACCATAGTGATGACGAACTTGATCCCAGTGGCGTTGGCACAACGAATCGTTCCCAACATACCACCAAGGGAAAAGCAAAGGCAACCGGGTATCGACCGCGCTCGTCCTCGCCATATCCAAATGGCGGTACGGACGAGCTATCCAACTTGCCGAGTCAACGAAAGAACGTAGAGGCGTACCCGCCCACCACAAACGAAGACGCTGACACTCGACGCGTGGTCGAGGTGAGCTGAGCGCTTGCCCACGCTCATCTCTCGTGCACCTGACATCCGTTCCGGGTAGAACCTAAGGCGATGGGAAGTCGCCGAACGACAGCGATGGAAAGCAGCTCGCGAGTCCATCTCCGGACCCACTTCCATGTTGGCCGATGCCGCGCGCCGCGCCACATCGTTATGGTCACGTCGTGCCTCACACGCTCCCGCAGACGGGGGTGGTAGGCATCGCGTCCTCCAAACGTCTGAAGACAGTGGCCAACTCGAAGACCTGGCACCCAGCCCCTCGCACTCCGCAGCACCATCGCGGATACCCTCCCCTTTACCAGGACAGCCTCACACAGGACCCTACGCTCGCTCCAAAGACCCGTTTTCTGACCCGCCCGGCTCCACTTCTTCACTGTTCGTCAATGCGCAGCCTCTCACGTCGGACATTGGCTCTTCAGCTTCATTTGAATCCGCAACGGGCTCGTCATCATCAGAGTCCACGAAAGTTGCCAAGCCCGTTAACGTGCCTGTTCCCTTCGATCTGCCGAAGCCGCGTTCTCCGCCACCGCGCACAGCAACCCCTCATGCCAATCGTCCTCCTGAGCCGTTTCCACGCTCAGATTCGAGGATGGCGCATGCGTATGATGATGAGGACGAGAAGCCGGTACGATGGTGGACAGACTGGCTCTGCGGTTGCAATGAAGGGCCGGATCGAGGCGGCGAAGTCCAGGTACGCCCCCTGACGTTCTTTCTGCTGAGGATTCACTTACTCATTTGGTGCTACAGGCTGGTCGGACGAACCCCCTCGAATAATCATGTCACCGCTCCTTCTCTGACTTGCACAAATGACGAATAATGACAATCCTTCATGACACGATAGTATGTATACCTTAAAGCTCAGGACGTTTATCTCGGACGTTTAATTTTGATGCCCATAGCGGACAATTTCATTTCCTCCGGGACAGTAATTCCATTATTGTACTTTATGATCGTTCGAATACACACTTTACTTTCGTCCCACGACGAGTAAGTCATAATTGAAGTCACTGGGTGGTCAGCCTTGCTCTGCTCTTGCCGACATTCACGCTGTCGCCCCTGCCTGGCAGAGCTCTGTGAATAGCAAGCCACCTCACGGGCTGGGCGCTGATCGTGAGACAACGGGAATTAACTTACTTGCATCCGACGGCGCTCATCGCCCCGTCCCTTGCAACTGTCATCGAACCTGCCATGCCGCGTTTACCGAGCCTTATACTGTAACCAGCGCGCCTTTATCGCCAGGGACGTTACCGGCGGCGAAGAACAGAGAATTATGCGCCGTCGAGTTCCCGCGTCCGGGGTCCCCCACGAAACAGCTCCGCCAGAACACAAATCTGTCCGCTCCCCGACAAACTGGCCTCAGGATACATTTGGTGTTGCCCCGTCTGGTACGGGACAGAGACCGTGCGTGAGACGTCGGCCATTGCTGGACAAGGATGAGCGCGGGTACTGTATGATGAGGAGAGGAGGCCACTGGCATGCAGTACAGTTGCGCCCGATTTACGAGAGCGAGACTGATGTTGGTAGTAGCGGCAGCCGACATTAATTGCAATACGTCTCATTTTGTGCTTTCCTTCACAGTATCGTGATTGCCATCCACCTATGAGGTGGCGGCGGCGCACGCTTTCACAAGTCCGGAGGTTCATCCGAGTCATCGTAGGATTTGTCAGTCAGTCCCATCTATGGTCAACTCACCACTTTCCACCAGCGTAATGCCGTGACACGTCTATGCGTGTACAGGACCAATCTCGTCGTTTTCGGCGACCGCATCTTTGTCTCGTACGTGTTGTGGGATCCAAAAAGAATAAAGGTGAGATTTCGGAAATCCCAGGCCAATCGTCGTCTGAATCTGTCAACTTGGTGAGCTCATCTATCATTCTATCTTCAAGCGCTGATGGTGGTGCTCATAGCGCTCATAGTCTGTTCTTTTCTGTTAGTTGTCTCCCTGCCCCAAAGACCCATATAAGAAGTGTGTCTGAGGTACGGCAGCTAGTATGCGGCGTCCGACCTGCACCGCCAACATGGTCTCTCCCTCCCCATTCCGCTCTACGCAACCACTGGCATCTGGGTCTGTCCAGGTTGGACCATCTCTTTGGGCTCCACCGGCTGCGTGGTGCAAAGTTCCTAGAAAATACTTGGCACCACCTGGCTTCGCTAGGATGGCTATCACCCGTGGCCCTCAGGCTGGTGATGCTAGCAGAAACCATGGCGTTTCGTTGGATATGTACACACCACCCGACCATTGTTCCAGTGATGGAACTTGAAACCGGGATACAGTACTCAGAATCCGGAGTCGTTTGAAGGTGACAATTTCAATGTCTCGCTATGGAACTGACTTCACAGAAAATGGTATCGCCACATCCAGACGAGGTTGGCATCGCGGCTAATTAAGGCATTTAAATTAATGTAAAATATAAGGATCTCACGTCGAACAAAAATATTTAGGCATTATAGTAGTCGATGTTTATACAACCATCAATCCCAGCTCCGAAGACATTCAAATGTGTACGCCGGATCTGAGGAAGATCCAGCATATAAAGGCCTGACGTCAGCCATTGCATTGTGTCGTCCCGCCCCCTGCTTGTCCGAAGCCGCGACCCCAACATGATGCTCCTAGATGTCGCTAGCGCTCTACTTCGTGCCGGACCTCATAACGTTCCTGCGGAAGAACGAGGGGTCAGAAGGTGAGAAGCTAAGGTGATAAGTAGTAGTATGCACCTCGTCAAATTTCACTGCACTCTCCGTGGTCTTCACGTCTGTGGGGTCGGATCGGCGTGATACTTTCAACGTTATCCCTTCCCTCCGCCCATTCTTCTGGGACTCTTGTGGAATGACAACAGTCGCATTTTCGCTTGCGTTGGCACAGCACTCTGGATCTTCGTGGGATGCACCAACTAGCGAGCGGGAGATAAGGCGGGCCATCGAAAAGAACGGAATGGAAAGGCCATCTGCAAAATTGCGAACATGGGTGGGCGCGATCGAAAACGGAAAGGGGACGACATACGAATAAGGATAGAGCCAAGGACAACGAAGGAGAGGATAGGCTGGAGCGCAGTGGCAAGCAGATCTTGTTGCGATAATGGTGGGTTCCGCGGTGCCTCAAGGCGGGTTTGGGCAAAATTACAGATGAAGACGGCACTTACGCCAATCTGGAACAGAGAATCAGTTAGGGAGTGGAAAAGTACTTCGCAAAGAACCGACAGGCCCAAAGTGACCACATAAAAGTGCCTCGCGCCAGTTCGACACCTCGGGTAAGAATTTGTACAGAACGAGGAGGAAGGGTATTCGGTGTAGGGCCAGTATGACTAGCACAAGTAATACAAGCCGCCAAGGCGTTATACCAAGCTCAGGGATATGAAATTGATCGAATGGAAGCCATGCTCCGATATAGATAAAGCTGGCACAGTTGAGGAAGAGGTCAAGGACAGTGGAGAACGAATCGCCTTCGGTCTGTTTCTTGAAATAACCATCCCATGAGACCGCACAACCTACACGTAGGGGTGACTAAGGAAATACACCATTGCGAGGGCTAAACACACCAGCGGCAAATGCGGCAAGGAGGTCATCATTCCCGAGTGAGTTGGTGACACCGACTGTAAACAACGCAAGTGCGATGTATTGTGCGATATACGATTCCCGATCGATGAATTTTTTCTTATGAGCATATCTCAACAAACGGGAAAATGAGACTCCTGTATGCCGCTCAGTCTTAAGGTGCTTCAGTGTAAGTAGGCTTCGTACCGATGATACCGCCAATGACAGTCCCTAGGATTACTTGGTCTAGGTGTCCCAGAAGTCAGTGCGAATAAATGGAAGGCGTGAATCGTCTACACACATAAACAACTGATAACAATCCATTTCTCGAAAGCTATTGCAGGCGACGCCTCCGTTGTGAGATATATGGCGATGCTGAGGAAGGGATATGCAAGTCCATCGTTCGCAGCGGACTCGGCTATGAGAAGGTAGCGAATGCGCTCGGGTACATATTCCGCGGCAAATTGACCACCTTCAGAAGTCTGAATGAATTGCCAAGACTGAATGATCTCTACCACTGACCGACAACAGCAGCGCTGATGATTGGGTCTGTAGGAGTTACGCATGCCGAGATAACCAGTGAGGATATAAAATTCAGTTTGGGGAAAAGGATGTGAATAAATGCTTGCATAAAGGAGAAACAAGTATAAGAGGTGTGCCACTGGTCGTTGCGCTGGCTCACTTACCCGCCGAGACAAGCCATCCAAATGCCATCGTAGGGACAACCATGATGAGCAAACTTTTCGCGTGTCTAGCCATGTAAGCGTTGGGCAGCTGTTCTATGCCTATGGCAAAAAGACCAATTCCAAGCACAATCCGCATTATCTCTCGTGTGAGAATATCTGTGACGCCCGTCCACGAACGCGGATCGAAAATTCCCAGGACATGAGGTCCTAAAAGAATACCAAAGGTTGTTCCGAGGGCGACTTCATTCGTGTAAAGCTGTTCAAGGCGATTAATGATTGGGATCGATCTGAGGGATAACTTTGTATCTGACCCTCTCTTTTATGACCAAGGATACCAGGTTGTACTTGATAGCGATTAGATGGCCCAGCACGCGGGAGGAACCCAATATAAGACCCACGGCGACCACGAAACCACCTAGGAGGACATATGCCACGCTGACGGACGAGCTCTGTTGACGGGAGGGTTCGCCACGATGGAGTCGAATAGTGGAAGAAATCGGTACGAACTCCCAGGAATTGCCAAGGCATGGATTGATCGAAGGTGAGTGGAGTCGGAGTCGTTGGGTGAAGTTCAGAGATGGGGGTGCAACACGGGATTTTGGACCCCCTAGGACCTTAAGTACCCAGAGGGGTGCGCAAACCTCACTGTTTCAATTGCCTTACACGTGTCGTTGGGCAAAACCACCGAAGCGATCGGCAAGATGCGCAAACGATTTCAAGAGGCATAAAGAGTGGGAACTCGGAAGCAAGGAAGTCCTGCCAAAAATGAAGAACGGGATACGAGAGGCGGAAATAGGAAGTGGGGATCGAGAAGAACAGGGAAGTTCGATGCTTAGCCTAGTATTTTGAACATGCCAGTGTCGCACCTCGAGGAAACGCAAGTCGGAGATGAGGACGTATGGTAGGGTGCCATGTGACGTGTTTGTGCAACCAGGGTCGCCGCGACGACAGTTCACACATAACCCGGATCCGGATCCTACAAGAAAATGCGTGAGTAGGCAGATGTTAAAAGGACCGGAGGGCTGTTGGGATAGCGCAACTTAGTTATGAGTGCACGGACCTGCAAATTAAAGCGCCAGGCAGACCGGCCCGAGTGTTGGTCATTTTTGGCTTCGCGTCTCACTATGGCATGGGGACTCCTGCGCACGTCGAACCTCCCGCAGCTTCAAAATCTGATCAAGTGAGACCCTGTCTCGTACAAAGAAGCATTTTTGCAACAATGAAACCGTTACAACTCGACGCGTCAAATAAAATATTTCAGATCCATCCCGAGGAACAAGCCTCTCATTTTCGGGAGTTGGTCACATTTATCTTGCAGGCAAGAAATACATTTCATGTATGCGGGACTCAGACCCATCCAACCATTGAACAGATCGCACAGTTCTATCTGGTGGAGACCTCAGATTTTCCATCGCACTTGTCCTCCCTGCTCCTGGAGAACTACGGGTCACTCCTGCTGGACATTCGCCAGAGTCTCATACAGAACTTAGTCATGCTCAGGAACAAGGGTGTAATCACATCTATTGAGTGAGGATGTCTATATTATCATCTTCAGAGACGCTGAATGTCACTTGTCTAGTCTTCTCAAAACACTATTTCCGCTTCTCCCTTGAGCAATGTCTTCCTCACTGCGTGCGACTATCCAAAAAATTATCCTCACCGATATCAAGACCGCTAATCAGCGCACCAAAAATCACAAGGTCAATCGTGCCGTACAGGCTATGCTCTTAGGCATGGTCGAGCGTGGAATGGGTGGGATGGTCATGAGGGACAAGGGCAAGCTGAGGAGAAACCCGAACACAAATGTAGAGGGTTTGCCGAATAGCAGTGATGAAGCCATGTGGGCTGTAGGGTTGACTAAAGAGCTCTGGGAGAAGGGTATTTGGTGTGTTTCCTCAGCACCCTACCCGGCAGTAGCGATTGACAAAAAGTACAGGAATGACGCCAAGTCTGTCGCAATTGTCGCATTGGGGTGCTTTCATCCTGTCACGAAGGTCCAGAGTGTGTCTTTGCACTTCTTCCTCAGCAGCGATGAGGAATCCGAGGATGGTGATGAGAGCCGTGATGACGTAGGTTCTCGCTAGACAAGAATGATCCTCTCCTCACTTCACCTCTATCAGACCATGATGCTCAAGACGGCAAGCAAAGTTTGGCCATTTCTACTCGTCGTATGCCTCGTCTGATGCCTGCTTTCAGAAGCGGAAATGTAAAGACGCAGAAATCACCACAAATTTACCAGCTCTCCAACTGCTGCATGACCCCCAAACGTTTGGTGAAAAGCTGTAGGACCTCTTGCAAAAATACGATGCTCACTTTCACTCGACCACAAGATCCTCATCATGCAACTCCCGGCCTGCGTCAGTGCGTTACACTGACTTAGCATCCTTGGCTTTTACACATACGTACTAATATACCTTACCCACCACCAACTACGTGCCCCAGCAATCCTCGCTGTACTTGCCCAGTCCGCCCATGCCCTGGCACCACCGGACGCACTGACACCTGCAATTCGCAAATTAGCCCACAAATTCATCCACCCAGGCGTTGGGCCAGAAGTAGTGGCTGCCGGTCTGAACACGATTAGAGAGATATGTCACTGTCAGCCAAAGGCCATGGAGGACGCCTTATTAGGTGACCTGATTGCCTATCAGAAGAGCAGGGACAAAGGTGTCATGGTTGCAGCGCGTGGGCTACTACAACTGTACCGTGAGGTCAACCCCGGCATGCTCAAACGGCGCGAGAGGGGAAAGTCGGCTAGTATGGGCATGACTAAGGGTAACGGACCTACGCCATTCGGTTACGTCGAAAAGCCTGCAGAGGATATTGAGGGCTTTGTGGTATGTCTCTTCCCTACCTGTTTCACGGATCGGTATGAACTGTACCCCACCGTAGCTCCTCAAGGATCACCTGAAGACAACTCATGGCGATACATCTGGTGATGGGGAAGACGATTGACGAAGAGGCCTGGGAAGGTTGGGAAATGGTGTCAGTTTCGTCTGATGATTCATCGGACTCTGGTGGCTGGATCGACGTCGAGAGCGATGGTGAAGACCATCTCAGCCTCAGCGACAGCGACGGGGAAGATGAGAAGGGTAAAGAGAAGCCTCCAGAGGACGATGGTCCAGTCAACGATACGAACCGGACTTCAGCCCTCGCGACGACAAAGATGTGTCATACCTATCTTGACTGACAGATTGTTCCCTAGATTCTCACGCCCACTGATTTCGCACTGATCAACGACTTGAGAATACGAGCCGCCACGAAAGCCGCCGAAAACGGGGCGGCTCTGCCGCAAAACGCAAACTTGCGTCCCTCGAAGCCAACAAAAATGCGGCGGCCTCATCTGGCTCAGACGATGCAGCGGTGGCGTTCATCTCAGAGGACGACATTCTCGGCCCGCGCAAGAAAGCCAAAACTGACTACGAGGAGTACATGGCATCGATAGCACGCGGTAGCAAGGGCCGAGAAAAGTTCGGCTCGCAGAAGGGCAAGCGAAAGAAGGAGACGGCGAGCAGCTCGACGAACCGCGAAAAAGCACGGAACAGGGCAGCAAGGGCGTCAGGGGAAAGAAGAACCAGTCCTTGCGGAAGAAGCAAAAGCGTGTGCGAGCGCACATCGTCAGGACGAAGAGGGCTCATCATTGAAATCGCGGAGTTGACGAGGCACCTAACAGTAATATTGCACTGAGATGTGTTATCTGTGTGCCTCCCTGCGCTTGGCGAAGTTCGCGGCTCTTCCCATGCCATCCTGCTGAGGTGAGACGGTGCGCACACCCCCACAAGTATCAACGCTGCATGCCAGTGGCTCTTCTGTGTCAATCTTTGAATCAGAACACCATCGAAGTAGCCACGCAAAAGAACGAAATTGTGAGTGGTCCATAGCTTTTCGCTACTATCAGAATAGCATTTGAAAAACGTGATTTCGTATGAGGTTCTCCGCAGCCTGCGCTATGAGAAACACGATGATGCTGGGGATAATTGATAGTTCAACGTTCAACGTTCAAGAGACGTCAGTTGGAAGCTATCAGGATATGGGCTCAGGATATGGGCTCTTAACAGAATGTGGACGAAATGTGAGACCGTGGCTTACGACTGACTTACGATGCGGTGTGGGCGAAACGTCCGTCCACATTCTGTTGGAAGCAGGCGACGCGCGGCCTGGAAATCACAAGCTACCGGAGTATTGTCTTTCTATTGGACCTTTGATTTCACATGAAAAGCCTGATCATTTTTTCTACGACGAAAAGAACAATAGTGGATAGGACTTTATTATATTCGTACAGTTGGCACTCGTCCGCTCTCTTTTCTAATAACCTTGATAGTTTGGTATTCATAAGGGCTATGTCTATAAAGACCCCACATTTACGATACCAGAACCTCAGTCTCTTCTATTCCGACTGAGGTTTGTCCACGCTTTGTCTCGGTACTTAACGTAGCTGACCCATGCGCAGTATCGCGCGCCTCATCGCGCTTTAGGTTAGCTTATGCAATCCTAGTCTCTTCTATTCCGACTGAGTATCGCGCGCCTCATCGCGCTTTAGGAACCTTGTCAGTTCCATTAAAAGAACCTTGTCAGTTCCATTACATTCAAGGGTATTTAACGTATTTAACCACCAATCTGAGGCAGACGAATGATATATAGATTATATTGACTGAAAAAATTGTCGTGGGTTATGCCACTGGAACGGAAATATCTTGATACACTCCTCAGGCCTCAACGTCTCAACCGCCACAGGTACTACTAAATCATTTCTTTTTCTTTGCCCGCGTATCTTCATCTTCCTCATCCAAGTTCACGGACCATCCGTCTTTTTTTACTAGTACGTCTGATCCTTGTACTTCTCCTTATGCGCAGGGTGACGACCTGCCAGGTTTCTCGCTCGACGTCTCGTGTCTCTCCTTCCAAAGAATTACCGTTTGGTAGGAAATCGACCCGGGATATCCACTGAACCGTACAATTCAGGCTTCCAACAGCGCCTGATCTAATATGAGAATAAATCATCACCGACGCACGCGAACGTCTTTCAAGTTGGCGACAGCCCCTCGCACCAAATGTCGTACAAAAAGAGCCTGCCGGCAAGACGAGAATTTTCCTGGCAGGAAATGTGACATCAGGGTCATCCGATCCGAGCACAAAGACAATCCTGATCGCTGGTAGCGGTGCGTCTCCATCAGAAAATAGCCCGACGTCGAAAGGGTCCATGTAACCAAGGTCCCCAGAGAAATGTCGTTTGTTGATGTTGGTTTTGATCTGAATGAGAATCGATGTCATGTTCCCACGGGTGAGCGCATTGCCCTTGAGACACACCGGTATCGACAAGACCAAGGGCTGTGATGTCGAGCGCCGAGGGAGGATATGCGATGATACTGTACTGTATTAGTATTAGAGTGCCTCCCGACTGGCTGGGAACCTGTCCAAAACCTAACCCAAACGTGGGTGTACGCCTCAGCCGACCCGTCTCACGATTCTCTGGCACGCCAGCACTGTGTCTTCGCCTTGCTGTCTCGTGTAATTGATTCTATTTCACTACCTACGTATTGGTGGCCGAATAATACTTTTGTTTCCTCCAAGTCTTTCCCGTCCGCCTTCCGTCTTGCGACTCCTGTCACACCAAGCAGTCAACTACCCGAAGACCTTGTCTCTTCTCAGAGCCCCACACTTTCCCCACTAACTGCCAGTGCGCCAATTGAGTTAACATATCCGTGCCACAAACACAATTGAGCGCTCGACCCAAACTTACGCCCGTCCGTTTCAGGCAGCCCCTTTTGCGTCCACATATCATATAAGACTGCGAAGGACGAAACCCGCCCAAACCCGTCCCAGTATCTCGCTAACGTTTCATTACGACCAACCAACTCCCCTTCTCAAGACCACATTTTTCCTCCCATTTCAGCATGACGGATCAGTCAGTATCATCTCACCTCTGGGCGCATTTCGAGTTGGCTCTGGAGGATTACGAAATACAGACAAAAATATCATTGGCGAAGCACCCACTTGCTCAGAAACTCGAGAATTGCCATTCCGTCGGGTCGATCACTACTCTTCTTCAAGATCAGGCGAGAACCTTCGGTGAATTTCGAGGAAGAGATAGGATAATGGAATCAATCAGGAATGCTGTGTCGTTCCTATGTAAGCTTTCGACCACCGCTGCCCTCGGTGATGGTATAGGCCTAGTACGTCAGAAGACGCTGATGACGGTCTTCCATCTCTGATATTGTTCTACAGGCATTTCCACCTGCGAAGGCATTACACACTGGCCTCGGTGTCCTACTCGCTGTATGCCTTTCTTAAGATCCTCCGTGAAGTATTCGTCGTGACACCTGAGTGCACCAGACGGCCAAGGGCATGGTCGACAGCTACGATGGACTCGTCGGCTTGCTTGGGGCGATTGAACATTTTCTTAAACTTCTCGCTATATATACGGACGTCCCTCCAACACCTGCCATGGACGAACTAGCAGTCAAAATAATGGTGGAGTTCCTCTCCACCCTTGCATTGGCCACAAGAGAGCTCAAGCAGGGACGATCGAGTGAGTCCGTTCTCGCCGATATATTGTATACTCAGCTCAACGTAGAGGAATTCGTACAAGGGATCTTTGGAGGAGACAAGCATACCAAAGCAGCCCTGCAGAGACTAGATCGGCTCACCCTTGACGAGGCTCGAACGACTGCAGCGGAGATTCTTAAAGTTGTTTACGGTCTTATCCAAGACATGAGTAAGCAAACATACTGTACTTGTGTCTCACTGGCTATTGAGTACCCTTCCCACTAGATGGCAAAGCATCTGGTGATGCTGTCCAGGATGCTCTTGGTACGTTTTGTTCGCAACAGCGAACTAGTTCCATACATGACTGAGCGTTAGAGATCCTACATGAAATGGCGAGCGGTATGGAGAAATCGAAACGTCGGTGATATCTTGATGTTACCATTGCTACCTGAAGATGTTGAGATCGCCTTCCAGGTGACAAATTACTGCAAGATATTCGAAATTGGCTCTCCCCTCCCGATCCTTGGAAAAATCACAACATCGCCCGCGATTCGCGCCATGAAGGGACAGCGACGTGGTTCGTTCAGGGCGATACATTCTCGGAATGGAAATCATCCGGACCAAGTTCTCTCCTCTGGATACACGGGAAACGTCAGTCGTTGCCCTGCACTACATCTTTGCTGATGCTGACATCTTTCCTCTGTCTTAGCCGGAGCAGGGAAAAGTGTTCTTTGGTGCGTTAATCTCCCAATACTTTGTCTCAAGAACTCATGGTGCCGGCTAGCTCCACAATCATAGAGAATATCGATACCATGAGGAAATGTGGGCTCGCGTCCCTAGCATTCTTCTACCACGATTTCAGGGAAGATCAAAAAAGCGATCTGCGTGGGCTGCTCTCTTCTGTCTTATTACAATTTTGTGACCAGTCCGACTCTTACCACGACATCCTTTCCAAGTTCTATTCAACCCACCGCTATGGTGCACAAAGTCCTAGCGACGATGCACTTGTCCATTGTTTGGAGGACATACTGAAACTTCCAGGACAGCCCCCGGTTTTCTTGATTGTGGATGCGTTGGACGAGTGCGTGAACACATCCCCTTTCCCATCCCACCGTGAGAAGGCCCTACCACTTTTGGAGAAGCTTATCGACTCGCAACTTCCGAATCTTCGCATATGCGTGACAAGTCGGCCCGAGGTCGATATCAAGGTTGTTCTCGGGCCTTTGACATTCCGGTCAATTTCTCTACAGGACGAAAGGGGACAAATGGAAGACATTGAGAACTATATCAAGTCGGTCGT
>Ga0307510_10002157_pt1 | contig 22211 bp, 27 predicted proteins | sample 12_EM_MG_FD_207224 | JGI IMG/M metagenome (GOLD analysis project Ga0307510, IMG submission 207224) | Populus trichocarpa ectomycorrhiza microbial communities from riparian zone in the Pacific Northwest, United States - 12_EM | ecosystem: Host-associated > Plants > Roots > Unclassified | place...
TCAAGACTCGTCAACCGCGCCGCCGGATCGTACTTGAGTAGGTCAGCAATGCACTCGACAAGCCTTGGATGGACGGAAGGATCAAAAAGCGACGTGACATCTTTAGGTGGGATCTAGTAAAATTAGAGCGAGGCAGTGACAAGAGGAAATAGAAGCCAACCAACCTTTTGGAACGTGAAGCCAAGGTTATCCCTAGCCATTTGCACGCCGCCGTCCCATCTCCCGCCGCCGAGCGACTTTCCTCGTTTATCAAGGCCATAGGTCTCACAAGGGTCACCAAGAACCTGTGCCATCAAAAAGAGCTGGTCGGCTTCCCTTCTCCCCGGAAACAGAGGTCTGAGGTTGACGACTTCGGCCATGATTGTGCCCAGGGCCCACATATCGATGGGATTCGAGTAATCTGTGCTCCTCAACAGGAGCTCCGGCGCACGATACCACCGCATCGAGACGTATTCGGTGTATGGTGGCTTACTCCGAGTCTCACGCGCCAGGCCAAAATCGGCAAGCTTGACTAAGACCTTGACGTCTTGCACTGGAGGAGCGTCAGGTGCAATCGGAGACGAATTGGGATACGAGTGATGCCCAGTCGTTGTGACGAGTATGTCCTCAGGTTTCATGTCCCGATGAAAGTAACCAGAAGCATGGATGTGATGTAAGCCCTGGACAATCTGTTGGAAAATGGAGGCGACGAGACCACCTGCAAAGGGTCGACGACCGTGACCATGGCGGGATCTGATGAGCTGATACAAATGCCCTTCCATTGGCTCGAACACGAAGTAGAGTTCCTTGGTCTCTGGAAGAAGAAAAGAGTCGTACAGGGGTATGATGTTTGGATGAGGGGGTATTGCAAGTAATGCCTGATTTGCGAACCGAGCCGAGGGTAATCAGGGAAGGGCGAACCGAGGAAGAGAGAGGATGGGCACGCACCTCGAGTTCCTTAAGCCTTCTGCACTCGTCCCAGCCGCCTTCCCACCTGTTTTTCATGCGCTTGACGGCGACGAGACGCGTATTCGTATACTCTGGCCGTGAGCCGACGACGGTCTGCATTGTTGACATGGGCGTATTGGGGGGTAGCGGCCCATGCCAATCGCAGAGCCAGACCGTACCAAAGTTACCATCGCCGAAGGCCTTGATGGGTGTAAAGGAGCGAATTGAAGCTGTCAAAGTTATATGAAGGGAAAAACGGGACAGAGTCGGGGAGAGACTGACTGCTCTCTGCGCTGCCATATTGCACACCTGTAGAGGTAATTTCGAAAGCGGGTATTGCGTGTGCATTAAACGGCTCCATCGGTGTCAGTATGGTGTTTAGATGGCGCTCATTTTGGGCGCAATATGCACGATATATTACTTCCCATCCTTACGGCAAACTGAGGGACCTTGACTGATGATCATCAGATGGTGCTGTCATGGCTGGCTCGGCTCGGGAGCAGCTCTTCGCCGCTGAGCTGAGCGAGGGCTGGGCGAGGGGCCACGGTTGGAAGGAGGTGCCAATAGGGCCAGAGTAATTTCAAGTTCACTATAAGCATTCACCATGCCGTACTATATATACCGCGCGTCTTTGTACATACATACTGTACATGTAACGCACAAGAAAAAGGCGCTGGGCCGTTCACCAGTCAATCACCATTCAGAGCATCTCCTGCATCAGTTTACTCGACAGGTCAATCGGAATTTTGGTCACTCGAGTTGGAGTATAAGTAAGTACATAACACACATCAGTTCTGTCCCCTTATGCGAGCTTGATGATAATTTCCCCGTATGCCCTCACCTGTTCTATGCTCAATACGCCTTTGGTAGCTAGTACTGCCAGTCATCCGTCACTCAACTACTTCTCCTGCAGTGTCAACCCAGGTTTAAAAGGCTCACCAAGACAGTGATAAAATGCTGCCGCGGCTACATGTGGTGTGCTCGTTTCGCGGGGAGCTACACTGTCGAACGCGAGGCCCTCCGAAGGTCGCTGAACGGCTTGGAGTTGCATCTTGACGTACCTGACAACATGATAAGTAACACAGCAAAGACAAGTCAGCCGCTATCCTACTCCAAGAAATCAAAAGAATTCCGTTCAAGCGTTACTAAATCGGGCTCCACCCCAGGAGGGTTTCCTTGCATGGCACTCCCCTCTGGAACTGCAATTGCACGTAAGCAAGTTATTCGCCAGAACTATCGAATTCCTACCGTCGAACTCGAAACTGTCGTTGATATGGGACACTATCTTTTCGGGTGTTCTAGGCGAGAACCTGAGAGTCTCGGGTCCACTATTCAGCTGGCCCGGCACAAGCGAACCTTCACGCCCACTGGACCGTCCCACAGACGCATCCTTCAGACGGACATCATCCCGTCCTAAGCTGAATCTGTCGCTACTCATTTCGAATGGTACACCAGCAACGGAGGAGCTTATCCCAGCGTTATCCCAAGGAAATAGCGAGCTCTTGTGAGAGCCCGACCCGACTTCCAGGTTCCTACCTAGATTGAAGGCGCTTCCCGTGGGGAAAGATCCGATCGAGGCGTGGCGGGCTTGGCCAGGTTCCTTGGCAAGAAGTGTGAGGTTCGCAATCTTTGACTCAAGTGCCATACCTCTGACGATCTCTGGCGCGTGGAATCGAACTCCCTTGGTTCTTTGTGCTCGTCTGTATATAGTTGTCAGCGGGGATGGGAACAACAAAGACATACTTCCGTACCCAAATTATCAATGACACCCATATCCACGTCCTGGATCTCGTATACATCCTCCTTCCCTGACAATTCTTCGGGAATTTGTGCAGGGGACTCCAACGGTCGGGGGTGTTTGACCGGTAGTGAACCTCACGCGTTATCAGTGGAACCACATGCGCAAAAACTTGATATTCACCAGTGGGTTTAATGTGCAGTGCACCACACCGTGCTTCTACCAACACCCTGAAGTTATCCGCCCAGAAGTCCACGAGATTTGGAGCTTTCACTACAAGGCGTCAGGAGGTGCGTACGACATTCAACGTGTCCCGACTTACAAATGGGCGGCACGCCATATAACATTTGAGAGATAAGGCGAGCGCCTTCCTTTTCAAGCCTCTTTTCCTCGAGCCCTCGGCGCAGGGCTTCCTGACCTTCAACATACTGTGCCCGCGCTGTCTTCCATGTACGGTGAATTACAGGACTCTGTGTAAATGACCTAAACACTAGAGTACCTTCAGCTCTTCGTCTGTGAGTTCGATCCTTGTATCGAGCCGAACCCGAACACGCTTGGCCTTTCTTGACGCCCACGGGCCTTCGCCACTGGGGACAGGCCTCTCAGTGACTACATGAGCCACACCGTTTTCGCGTCCGGCTACTTCCATGCTCATTGCCCACGGGGGTGCGGGCGTACGCGCTGCCTGAGGCTGAAGACGAGGGGATAGTGGCATTATATCTACCTGCGGTAAGCAGTCTCGCACTGGCAAACGTTGGGGCTCACCTGTAGTCATTTCATCAAAGTTCTGTATGGTTATGAGCTATAACCGCTGGCATGCCTCGTGAACGACATACCCTTTTGTTCGTGGGCGATGGCCGAGGGGTCAATACATTATTAGAAACAGGAGAATCTGGGGAGCAGTGTGGCAGGCCAGTGAAAGCGAAGTCATCGTCATGGTGGAACTCTATGTTCATGTCTGCCTGGTTAGAACAGATAGGAAATTGATGCTCTGCCTGCGCGGAAGGCCTGAGAAGACAACGTGAACCTTCCCTCGGTATTGGGAAGAAAGAACCAACTTTGGCTGGACTGGGGCGCTAGCCCAACCTTCTCCGAGCTCCTTAGCGAGCTCGTCGCCAATATCGTCAAAACCGAAGTCATCGCTGTCCCCGAAGTCAAATCCAGCATCCATACGAGGTGAAAAGGTGCGTTGCTCTCCATTGCCACCGCTTAAAAAAGACACGTCGAAAGAACCTGACATCATTTGATCCAGGTTCTCGTCAAGGGTGTGCTTGGTTGTCCTCCCGACCTCAGTGTGAGGCAGCGGTCGTTTAACCTGGGGTTTTGATTTTCTCCTCGGTCGTCCATAGTCGTCATCGGAACCATCCTCTTCTGCAGTGTGTGTTAGAGCTATTCGCGTAGCTACAGAATGGGAACGAAACTCACCCTGTGCGTCCAAAATATCCTGCCAGTCCTGGTGAAATGTCGTGTCGTCATACATGACCAGAACGCCTGGTGCATCATATCACTTACCCCTAGAAAATCGTCTAAATTAAGTCCGAGGGACATTGCAGGGTCTAATTGCACGGTGACAGCATCCGGCCTGGCGTGGCTTGTACACACCTATAGCGCTCTAAAGGTAATACACGTACCTGATCATTGGCTGGCCCATCTGCAAGTGGGACGAAGACACAGACAAGAGGTGCAAATCCCGAACAGCCTTTTTAAGGGAGAGAAAGCAAGCATTGACATCGCCAAGAAATATATCATGCTTGACTAAAAATCGACTTGAGCCAATTCATCTGTATTGTATTGGGAGTGTATATTCTTGCCTTTATATACGCTGCGAGATCCGCGTGCCTGTCTACCAAGTAGTCGCACAACATACTCACATGAGACCTACCGTGCAACCCCCACCATCAAGTTGCTGGAAAGGCGCAGTGCAAGAGGCTCAACAGGTTCAGCAATGAGGCCGCAGAGTTGGGCAATATCTGCGCCCATGACATCGCGCTTTGGCAGTTTTTTAAACGAAGATCTGGCTCCAAGGGTGGCGGCGAGCCTCCATAATCCATTAAGCACCAGGACTGGGCAAGAAAAGGTGAGGGTCCATTACCAAAGGAGACCAAAACCACTGTCGCGTCTCGAGAGGAGCTCTGAGGTAAAGAACATGTTAAGAAGGAAGAGTTAGCGACCATACGCCAATGGATTGTGTGCAGGGTTATAAGTATGAGAAGACGAACGAATCGGCTTCTATTTGACACCCCAAAAGAGCTACCGTGAAGGACGTGCAAGGCAAGTAATCTACCATTTGGGAGTGCGAAGATCAGTCTCCAGCACCGTGACGATGATCGTTTCTTTCGTGTCATTCTCAAACGTGAGGAACGATCACGTGATAACTCGCGTCGTCTTCAGATTTCCGATTTCCAACACACCACACGGACAAGACTCAACCTAAACTATGGCCTCTCAAACTTCAGGAATCCTACGATGGACTTCCTCCATCAGAAACTCAATGATAAACGACCCAGGAAGACAGTTCTTTGAAGATCAAGTCCAATCCCAAGGTTTCCTTTTCCTCGACGAGTACCTTGATAATATATGGGCGGCAGCGAAGCAGGAGTGAGCTACCATACCTTTTTGATTCGCTTTTCTGACCCAAAGCAAAGCTCCTTTGTTGACCTTGTCAAGACACCAGGAAGAAAGCGTGCTTCGCCTCAGAAGGCCCGGCAAGTGGTTGCCGTCCACGCGACATCTATGGCACTGTCGGACGGGAAAGATGTCTTTCTATGCGATGATGTCAAATCGTCTCCACCACCCCCTCCAACCACGATCGAACCCAGCGACCATGTTGTCGGGCTCCATCCCCAATTTCGCGGTTCCCATTCAACAATCATTGAGAAGCCGGAAGTCGCCCCGCAGCCTTTACCGTCTGCTCCGTCGGCACCATCCATGTTTGTGGATCTAACTGTCCCTCTCAAGGACAAAGACGGCTCCGCGTCAGTTGTTGCTCGGAATCCCAGTCTTGAACAATTTCCGAGCCTCACCGCGCCATCTCCCTTGCGAAAGTCTATCCGGAACCCTCGCGAATCTTCTCTTGAGCCTAGTCTAACTACCACGCCTGGCACTAGTCTGACGGGAAATCATACATCGTGGCTTGCGAAGGTTCGCGAGGCGAAAGCAATGGAAGTGATGAATAAACGCGCAAGCGTCGTTCCTTCCGCTCTCGTAGCCCCCTCGGGCGGCGTGAAGCGTAAGAGTGGTGAGCTGCCGTGTGGCCTAACCCATGATGGTGACAACGGTGAGGAAAGAAAGGCAAAGATCCTCAAAACGAGCGTGGATATCACTGAGGCGGCAATACACCTTGAACCGCAACCTCCGGACGTGCCCTCTCTCCAGTTATCGGTAGCTGATGACCATGCAGAAAGATCGTCGGGCGATGTCACGATCCCGCAAATGGATTCAGAAACTGATATGATGGCACCTTTGAAGAAAGCCATCGAAGCTCTCCGGGCCCGTACAGGGAAGTCTCTTGCAGGCAATGTGACGGAGATAAATGCACAAGACCCTTCCCCGGTTGACCTGGAGGTGGAGGTCGTTCATGATGGATTACCCCAGCCACATACACTGCGGCCCTCGCTGTCTGCCCCCATTCCAGTTCACAGGAAGGTGGCTGCTGCGGCAGTTATTCGCGAACCGACCCCACCAATGTCGTCTCAGCCAGTGTCTGGACCCACAATCGTTCCACCCCTCCGGGAGGAGAGCAAGCGCCTCAGTGTTTCGGATCTGGTCCCTAAACATGACAGTAGCAACGCAACTAGTCGCACATCATCCAACGAAACGAGCATTTCCACGACGCCACCGGATTCTCCACCTGCCACGAAGAAGACCACCTTCTTCGTTCCTGGTGGCCCTGTGTTCAACAAGCCCCCTCCAGTCTTTGTCCCACCGCCCACTATGAAGCCCGATCGTTCGCCTGCCGACATTAGAGCCAATGTCCCGAAAGCGCATGCTTCTCAGCTTCCAGGCTACTTGCCTGCTGCACCGTTTGGCTTGGGTCTACAACCAACGAAACTGCCAAAATCACCCCCACGCGGTCCTTTCTCAGCACAATCAACACAGTCCAGCTCGGTTTCTGACAACGTTTTTGGAACCCAGGACGGTGTACATGCATGGATGCCACGTAGCCAGGGCACCCAGATAACTTCACAGGGTTCGCAACCTGTGGATGAGGTGAAGGACCATCCGGCAGATATCGATGATGATGACGATAGCTGGCCTATTGATGGCAAATTCGGGGCAACCAACGCATTTGCGGGTATCGCGGCAGTTGAGGACAGCATGACGTGGAGTACGGCACCATCCGAAAGTCAGATCGGGAGCCAGAGCCCACGACAGGATTCAACTGGAGATGCAGTGGATGCGGCAATACCAAGCCATCGGTCCCAAATTGGTAGTGATGAATCGGATGAAGACATGGACGTCGATGAGGACATGAAGAGAGACTTGTTGGATGAAGGAAAGCCGACCGCAAGCCTAGTAACGGTAAGCAAGGGGTCCTTACTTCGCCGTTACCAGAGATCGAGTAATTCCTACAGGCCAACCATGCCCCAACAAAAAGTCAGCAGTCTGTCGTATCCTCCAGTGGGGATTCGTCACAACCTGTTGGATTTTTCGGCCACGCAACAAAGCTGGTCAGCAGCATGCTCGGCGTCAGCAAGAAGAACAAAGCGGTGCCACCGAAGAGCATTCAGTTAGCAGCGGCTGCTGCAAAGAAGGTGATATTATTTCTCGCCTGCCTCGTTAGTCTAGCTATTGAGCCTTACCGTTGCCCAGCAACAGGAAGAACAGGATCGCAAAGCGGCCCGTTTAAAGGATATGGAGGCGAGAAGGCAGGCACTGCTTCAAAAGAAAGCGGAAGAAGAGAAACTTAAGGCAGATGAGGAGGAAAAGAAGACAAGGGAAGACGCCGAACGCCGTAAGAAGGAGCGTGAGGAGAACACAGGTCAACGACCGCTTGTCAGAGCAGAGTCGAAGGTTGGCATTCAGGCATCTACACGAGCTTATGCTGATCCACGATTTGAAATAGCTCGCCGAAGAGGACAATGCAAAGAAAAGAAAGGTGACGGTCGAGATACCCAAAGTCAAGCCGCCCTCGAAGGAGAAAAAGGACGCACCGCCAACCCGTATCACGAAGCCCGGCCAGATCTCAAATTCGAAGACAACAACCGTGACGAAGCAGCCGTCTACCACGTCGTTGAAGCAGTCTACGAACGTCAAAGCTCTGCCAACGGAGAAGCCTGTTATCAAATCGGCTCCTGCTTCTGCCTCGACTAAGGGCAAAGGCAAAACACCAGCTGTCCCTGAGGACACACAGTCAAAGAAGATCAGTCAATCACAGACGGCTGTGCGCGCAAATCCACAGCGGCCCAATGTAGATCCACCAATTGCGAGCGAGATGATCGAGCTCCCGGAGCCCAATAGCGAGTACTCGGACTCGGAGGACGAGAGCCGCCAACGAAAGAACAATGAGGCGCCCGAATGGACACAGTCACCCGAGTTGCGTGCTGCCTTAGAGTCTCAGAGCAGGGTAAACCCAGATGATATTTTCGGACCTGTGCGTCCACTACGTATGGAGGATATATTCAGGACGAGAACCAGCCGGTTCCGCGCACGTACTAGCTCTGCTAATTGGTCTGGACCGGACGGGTTGAGGCAGGAGGAGGAGCGGGAGTACGCGAGACGAATGGGATTCCAATAAACCCTTGTATCTCATCTCACATACGTGTGTACTGGACTGGACAGTAGAAATAGCAGATAGCACGTGCTATGGACGGGAATAGCCGAGTGCGGTTGACAAGTGTTTGGCGGTCATTTGTGGCCAACTGTCGACAAGTCGTTGCCGTCCGCAAGCCGCTGCGCCCCTCACACTACACTTGAATTCCTCACCTTTCTCCTTCTCCTCATCCCTTTTCGTCTCCTCCCCATGGCATCATCTTCCTCTTCGTCCCCAGAGTTATCGCCACCTTCGCATGGACGCCCACCAAATCCTTACAAATACTCCACCATCGACGAAGTACTTGACGATCTCTCCAGGCGAGCTTTGATCCAGCTATCACTGAACACTTGTACTAAACCGCGTCCAGCCGCTTCATCCTCAATCTTCCGGATGGTGAATTGGCCTCGTTAGAGAGGATATGCTTCCAGGTCGAACAAGCGTATGACTCTTATCATCCAAGCCCTACACCTAGTGCTCATAATCCATCTTTCCTTCCAGACATTGGTACTATGAAGACTTCGTCCGGGAAGAAAATTCCAATTTTCCATCACTACCCCTGAAAAAATTCTCCGAGATGTTTTTCCAAGCATGTCCTCTCCTTGAACGATGGAGAGGAGACCATGATGGTGCATTCGACCATTTCATGCGCTATAAGACCAGAGTGCCCGTCTGTGGTGCAATCATGCTCAACGACAGTTGGGATAAGGTCAGGATTCATATTGTTCTCCCGTGAGCGCATCAGCTCAGGCTGCATGGTCCAGGTGGTGCTTGTGAAAGGCTGGAAGTCTTCTTCGGGATGGGGTTTCCCGAAAGGGAAGATCAACCAGAACGAACCTCCGCATGAGTGTGCTGCGCGTGAGGTACGCCTCACCGTTTCTATCTTGGATCCTTATCATGACCCCTTCTCAAGGTTGCAGAAGAAACGGGTTACAACCTCAATGGAAAGATAGACCCTGAGCGTGTCATCGAGATGGAAATCAAGGATCAGCAGATTTCTCTTTACGTCGTACCCGGGATACCCGAAGACTTCCATTTCGAAACTAAAACACGCAAGGAAATCAGCGTGAGTGTACATCAGTCATCTCGAAGACCTGAACGAATCCTTTCTGTGCAGAAAATTGAGTGGTTCAGGCTTGCTGACCTGCCTACGTGGAAACGGAACAAAGCCGTCCCCGGCAAATTCTATCTCATTTCTCCATTTATTGGGTGCGCCATGTCCGTTATGGAGACAACTTGTGTTTGTGTTGATGTTCGATTTAGCCCCCTGAGGACACTCATCAATGAGCATAAACCGCGAAAACCGTCGCGGCGGACACAAAGAGCGAAGGATGTTCGGCCTAAGCAAGAGTTCCCCGAGGAGAGTGATGCTTCAGCCATTGAGTTCCAATCTGGACCTACCGCTCACTTGGACGCAACTGCTCAAGAGTCTAGCTCCCAAACATCATCCGCCGATAACGGAGATCCACAGACACCTTCGCCCCTATATAGTGAGGCGGCGGTCACCCACGTTGATGTGGCACCAACGACTGAAAGCAATGGTTTGGATCAAACCCCAGTTGATCCACATTTTGCTCGTCTCATGAGTGCTTTGACACTCTCCGCCAAGGCAAACGGAACCTGTGATGGGAAACCGGACTATGAGCTTCCCGCCGGTGTTCACCCCCGTTCAGCATCCACTGCGGCTGTAGATGTGGCTATTTCACGTGACAGGCCCCAGAATTTTGACGCATCTACGTCTGTAGTGGGGGGCTCAGCCCCGATAGTCCAACCCCGCTCGTCTTCTCGGCCATCCAAGCAATCGGGCGCGGGTTTCTTTTCTACCGATGCAAGCGGCTTCAGTAACTCTCCATCCGGGTCGCACGCATCATCGCCTCTGCCAAGCCAATCCACCATCAGCCCGGGGTTGGTAACGTCACCGTCACCAAACACGAAGTCGCCCACCCACTCAAGACGGTCTTCTATGATCACTGCCGACCTCTCACCTTACTTGGCTCGTCCCGCTGGTATCCCGATGAATGGCAAACGTCTGAAGCAACTTGCCCTACTTGAAGCCGTAGCCGACGAGTCGTCTCAGATGATAGCTACGTCATTAGTTCATCCTCCAACACAACCATCACCACCTTACGAAGCATCTCACACTCCGCACCATGCCCCGCTTCCTCCTAATGCTGTGATGTCTCATAACTTCACTAACTTATCGCCAATGTACTCCAATACCCACGGACCATACATCCCATCCGTACCCCAGACAGGATCTTTTAATCCACCATCACCAGATAGTGCCTTTACTGTGCGCCCGCGAACCAGCAATTCCTTCCGCCAGGTGCCGAATTATCACCCACGTCCATCCAATACGCGCGCGAGTATGAACCAAGCCCAGTTACTCGGTGCTCTCTCAGGAAATTCCAACCCCTCCACACCAGGTCACCATATGCCTACCGTTCCCCCAATGCCTATCTTGAACTTCCATAGCCATAGCACCTTTCCTCCTCCGCTCCCCACTGTCGTGACGGGTGCGCCAATATTCCGAACTGGCCCTCACCCGCCTACCATTGGTCGAGGTCCGCCCCCACCGCTACGCGTCCTTCCTTCTCAAGCTGCCTCCGGACCTGCTGTGGCTCCAAGTCTCCCTTCCACACCTGGGGCTTCATCCAATTTTGGGTTCACCCGCCCGATTCCGAACCCTCAAAACACCCAGTTGCTGAGCATCTTGAACCGTGGCTCGGGCCAGTGAACCCCACTTTCCTCTCACCACAACTCCCACAAGTCTAAAGGTGCGACACAGGCGCTCTTCACCTTATCCTTATATGGACGATCGCCGCAGTCTGTAATATAAGCCAAACGCTGTTTCAACCCAGATCGTACACGTTCTCTATATTCAAGTTGTCCTGCTGCTCCCTCTCCTTTCTTCCTGCTTGGTCTTTCTCGTCGCCACCCACACCATCTCTTCTCAAATTTCGTTCGACCATACTCCGCAATTTCTTTTTCGTGCCCACTATCTTTCATACTCTTCTCTTCATGAATCTTAATGGTGCCCTTCAAGGCGTCTTCGTCCCACTACTACATCCCTTTTTGTTTTTGTTTTTGTTTGCTCTTTTGTTCATCGCGACATCCCAGTGAGGGTGACATCAGCAGGTTTGTTATATGCTCGTGAGTTTATCCCCCCCTCCTTCCCCTCATCATGCCTGGCTTCGGGCCTATCGTCATCCTTTTTTGTCGTCTCCCATACAACATCGCCCCCGATTATCGCAGTTATGTAGTTGTGTAGCGTAGTGCTTGTCCGCTTTCTGGAATGTTTCAGTTGATTAGTGCGCTGTCCGACGGTCGGCTACCGGAACGGTGATTTGATGCGCTTCGTGCATCATGCCACGACAGATGACTTCAAGACGTTGTGTGATTTCCGCTGTTGCCTAATAGACTTACTCGAGGCGGTCGAGCGTCTTCGTTTGGCAAGGGAGGAATGGTTCTCACCGGAGACCGGAGTCAAGACGGGCCACCTCAAACGATGCTCGTGTACATATTGCTATCTATTAGTGTACATGAATTTACACAATATAACGGAACCCGATTCTCAAGTACCATGGAACCTAACATTAATTGATCGATTGATCCCACTAAGTTGAGCTAATCACGCTAGGTTCCCACTCCCCCTCTTTGGAGGCCCAAGGCCCCAAGACCAAGCATGAGGCCAGCTTGCATCCTCTCAAGGAAAGTGCCACAGATCGGGATCTGGGGAAGGGTCGACACTTGGCCAGCAAAACGAGACCTCGAATTATCTTGTTCCATACATGCTCCCTCGATTACTGTACTGTAATTACACAGAAAAATGCTTCGCGGGCGCTACGTGGTTTGATGTACATGGAATGGCGCCGACGTGAGCGATAGAAGCACTGCGGAATTTCCGACACAACACCGCCGCGGCACACGTGTCAGGGAGGACAGGTGTCACACGGAATTTCCCCTCTCCGCAGAAGCATTACCCTTTGAGGGTTCGGGTGCGTGCTGGGGGTTGAGGGGAGAGAGCGAGGGATATGAGAGGGAGCGAGGCGAGGAGAGGAGGCAGAGGCTCTGCGAGTGGAGTCAAGAAGTCACGCCTTCTTTGCGCCTTGCCTTGCCGGTGCGGAGGTCCGTGCCCGCGCCCGCAAAGTTGTCACCATTTTACGCCTATCATGCTCGCGAACCATTGCTGGTCTGGAACGGAACCGGTGGGGCGGGGTGCAAAGTGACAGTACAGTACTCACGCGTAGAAACTTGAGGGGAGTGGAAACGGGAGAATTCCCAGCCCGCCACTTTATGGTGGCGTGGCGTATAACTTGTGTGTAAGCGGGGCACGGTACTGCACCCGGAACGTCCGACAAAACACTGACAAAACGTGGGATCAAAATCAAAAATGTAACCAGAGAAGCTCGGTCACGTTGTTCTGTTTTGGTTTTTTTTTTCGATCGAAGCGAAGTCCCCAAGCCCGTTGAGACGAGACTAAACCGAATTTGGGACACCGAGAAGCTGAGAAGCGCGCGGTGAGCCGCCGAGGTGCCGAATGTTGTAAAAAAAACATCTGATTACCCTCCGAAGTTCACGACCTCCTCCACAGTTCAGCCATCACCTATATACCCGGGAGGGGACATGGGTGGGGATAATCGGGCGAAAAAAAGAAAAAATGCTGGTGATGCACGCGGTGTGAATCAGAGAGTTCGGGAAGCATGGAGTCGGTTTATGGGGGTTTTCGGGGGGCGGTCATGTGGTAAGCGAGGAAGCGCCGATTACGTGGAATGCCGTTTGCAATTGTCAAGCGCAAATCCAGCGCCGGGTCGTAATGACACGCGGCAACCATTGCATCACCAGCTTGGGGCAATTCCGACCGCCCTTGTTTTCCCACAAGTGTTTGCGTTTGTACGGTAGGAGGGTGTTGCTATTGGCACGGACGCCGACAGGTGGCGTGTAGCGGACACAAAGAGTCCGAGGTCTCGGAAACTGGGAGGCGCGGGACCACCGGAAAGGACGGTGAAGGTTGTTTAGGTTGCGTTGTCCGAGGGTGGTAACAGGAGGTAAACCCTCCATCCTCCATCCAAAATGGTGTGAAACAGTGGGAGAGGCGTCGTATGACGGTGCGTCCTCTTGGGACATGTGATCAAATTCACACTCATCGAGGGTTCTATCGAGATGATGATGATGATCGATCGATCCTGCCACACAGCCGCCCGGTGAATGCTCGAGTGGCGATTATTGAACATGCCTCATCCGTTCTCGTCCGTGGTGTCATGGGAATCATCATTCCTGGGATTGGGTGTGCGGAGCCGTTTGGCAAACTGTGTGAGTATGTCAACGCGTGGGTCGTGCATAAAATTGTGGAGTGGTAAAGTGACGCTGTCTGTCGGCCCTTACGGGCGAGGGTTAGGCGCCGTAAGGGCTAGGCTATAATGAAAATGATGTCTATCGTACAGTACCCACGCACGTCTAGACCCAGTCAATTGTGAATTATTGAGGCGCTGTGCCACGATATTTTAATCTGTCCTTCTGTAGTTGCGGTAATTGATTCAGAGATGAAACCGTGATCCTAACTAGGCTAAGTTAGAGTTTGGGCGAGCCTCATTGACGCGGCACATACCAGCGTCAATAAGCGCAAGCGTATGAACGCGGCGGGATCGCTTTGGCATTCAACGGAGCTGACATGATTGAAAGCCACAACCAACCGACAGATCGCAATGGTGGCAGTAGTGACGTGACAACAACAATGGCCGAGTGCACCAAGGTGGGTTTAGTAGATGAATGACCCCACCATAGCCACCCACTATACTGTACGTCAGTGACGGCATCGCCATGAAGGGGTTGGCGAGTTGCCAGTGGGGTCAGATGATCGAGTGGCCTAAAGAAAGGTCAGAGGGTTGGGTACGTTGGGTGTCTGTCCGTCCGGAACGTGAAATCCGACTCACAAATTTAAGCCCCAAACTGACCCAAATTTGGATAAACGGTGGCACTTGTGGAGCAAAAAAAAAAGGTAAGGCGAGTAGCGCCCCTGTGACTGGCCAACCGATTGCGGAATTGTAAACCCTGAGTACCTATATCTTGCCCTGCGTTCCCGTCCCTTCAATCAGTTCACGGAGCTTGTTCTGGCCCGTGCACCAAAAATGCTGAATGGTACCGGAATTCGGATATTCACTGGTGCGTCACTGCCGCGGCTAGTCTGATTCAGCTTGAATGGAACGGAGATCGTCTTCCTCGTTCGAAGGGACGAGCCACCCACAGCTGGCAGCGATCATCTGCAGACGGTAACAAAGAATGCTCGATATGTGTCCCATTCCGGCGGTGACTGACTGTGCCCAGGCTCGGCATACCGGTCGCGCGCGCAGAGTTGACGCAAAACGGCGTTGGCGAGACGAACGTTCGTATCGTAGAGTCCGTCCGCGAGGACGACGTGTACATCATCAATACGGGGTGCGGAGCTGTGAACACGGCCTTGATGGAGCTGTGCATCATGATCCACGCTTGCAAGATCGCCAGCGCGAAGCGAATCACCGCTGTCGTCCCATTGTTCCCTTATGCGCGACAAGACAAGAAGGACAAGAGTCGCGCACCGATCACGGCAAAATTGGTGGCGAACATGTTGCAAAAATCGGGTTGCGACCATCTCATTGTAAGTGGCTCCGACGCGAGTCACCCTTTTTCGTATTGTGGGCTGATTTTGATATTGGGGCGACCGTTTCGTCATGGAAGACGATGGATTTGCACGCATCGCAGATTCAGGGATTCTTCGATGTTCCCGTTGACAAGTAAGTCAATTAATGTCGGCGTATTTTAGTCTTGGTGGACTCATCACGAATCAACACAGTGTGAGTCTAAATTTTCCATTGTTTAGCGAGCGTACCGCGGTACCACCTATTTGCCTTGACGACATACGCCCATTAGCTCTATGCAGAACCATCTCTAATACTCTATATTCGGACCAATTTTGACCTCTCAAACCTGGTCATCGTCTCTCCTGATGCAGGAGGCGCTAAAAGGTGCGTAGTTATACGGCCGGGATTTAACTGGGGTGGAAGGAAATTTGTATGCGCCGTTTGTAGGGCTACCTCGATAGCTGACAGGTTAGGAGTCGACTTTGCGCTATTTCACAAGGAACGTAAAAAGGCGAACGAAGTATCCCGGATGGTGCTCGTCGGGAACGTCAAGGGCAAGGTAGCGATCTTAGTGGATGACATGGCAGATACGTGCGGCACGCTATGCTTAGCCGCTCACCACTTAGCCGAAGCTGGTGTGGAGAAATCGTACGCGATGGTGACGCACGGGATATTGAGTGGGAACGCGTTGGAAGCCGTGGAAAATAGCGCCTTGGATAAGTTGATCGTGACGAACACGTTGCCCCAAGAGGAAAACCAGGCGAGGTGCAAGAAGATCGAGGTGATTGATATTGGACCGGTGTTGGGCGAAGTGATTCGGCGTAGTCATTACGGAGAGAGCATTTCAAAGCTCTTTAATGAAGTGCCATATTGACATTAGTTAGTGCCCATTGTCATGATTGACGTCGTTGCGCGGGAGTGTGTAAACCACGTTTTCGAGACGGATTTCCGGTCGGGCGAGACGAGAGAGGGATAGATATTACGAAATCGAATCTAGAGATAGATCTACATTGGTGAACAAAAATGGAAATTTGAAACCAAATTGTCGGTACGGGGGTAGGCGAGGTAAGCGAAAGTGCTAAATGCGTGCGATCCATCAAGTCTGCATCGGGAAGATCTGTACGTGGGAACAGCTGCCGGGAAAGGCAGGATGGAAATAAGCGTCGGGCGCGAGAAGCCATGAATTTTATCACGATTTAGGAAGGAGGGTTGACGTCGGAGAGATCGGAGAGATGGTTAGACCGTCAAGTGGGTGCTTCTAGCGGGAAACGTACAGTAGCACGAGAGGAGTGAGTCGGGGGATGGGGAAGGAGGGATACCATGTGACTGCCATACTAGGAATAGCACAGTAGGACCAGATCTGAGATGGACTGAAACCGTTTGGGGTTTTTCGTATTTCGTATGATATTCTATTCTTCAAGCGGCGGGAGAAAAGAAGGAAGAACGGCGGGCAGTGTTCTGCTTGTAACCTGTGCTGGTGCAAACCGAAAAGAAAAAATATTATTATTAGGATCAGCGACAAGTAAGCGGAAGGGAAGGTTCGAGTCTAGCAATCCTGATCCCTTGACTCAACAAGACGAGTCTGCAGCCGCGGCCACCACGAACCAACCAAGTGAGCGACCGAGCGAGCGAGAATTCTGTCTTCTTCCATCCATCCTTCCACACTTTTCCCTTGACTTCTCTCTTCCCTTACTTTTCCCCTTTCCACCCTACCCTGACCTTCCCTTCCACCACACGCCTTCCCTCTCCATACACTATTCTCTTCCACTCTCCTCCACCATCTCCACCCACCCTTCCTCGTCATTCCCTTGTTCCCTCCATATCAAGTCCTTCTTGCTCCCGTGCGCATGCCCCTCTAGCGTTCCCTCTTCCTCCCTTCTCTCGCTCTGGCTCTTCCTGCTCTTCTTCCTCGAATCGCACAGCAAGGCAATGCGCAACATACACAGATCATGTCCCACCAACATGTCCAACAGGGCCATGCTCATCGTCCACCTACCATACCGGCAACGAAGGAACCGTTCACTGCCAACGCAATCCCCGCTTTCAACATCACCCCTACAGGTGTGCGATACGGAAATGCACAAAGCAGTTCGTCCTTCTCCCCGACTCTGCCCCGTTGTCCCTCTCTTTGACCAAACCTTCTTCCCCCGCAGCCTCAATACGTTCCTTTACCCCCGTTAAGGCCTTTGGCGATGGTTCCTTTGGTACGGTCTGGCTCTGCGATTGGCATGGGCCGCTACCCCCCAATACCCCCATGTCGACCATGCAGTCCGTCGTCGGCTCACGGCCAGAGTATGCAAATACGCGTCTCGTCGCCGTCAAGCGCATGAAAAAAAAGTGGGAAGGCGGCTGGGACGAGTGTAGAAGGCTTAAGGAACTCGAGGTGCGTGCCCATCCTCTCTCTTCCTCGGTTCGCCCTTCCCCATCCCTAATTATTTCCGGCTCCGTTCGCAACCAGGCATTACTCGCAATACCACCTCATCCAAACATCATACCCCTGTACGACTCTTTTCTTCTTCCAGAGACCAAGGAACTCTACTTCGTGTTCGAGCCAATGGAAGGGCATTTGTATCAGCTCATCAAGTCCCGCCATGGTCGTCGACCCTTTGCAGGTGGTCTCGTCGCATCTATTTTCCGACAGATTGTCCAGGGCTTACATCACATTCATGCTTCTGGTTACTTTCATCGGGACATGAAACCTGAGAACATACTCGTCACAACGACTGGGCATCACTCATATCCCAATTCGTCTCCGATTGCTCCACCTGACGCTCCTCCAGAGCAAGACGTCAAGGTCTTAGTCAAGCTTGCCGATTTTGGCCTGGCGCGTGAGACTCGGAGTAAGCCACCATACACCGAATACGTCTCAACACGATGGTATCGCGCGCCGGAGGTTTTGCTCAAGAGCAGAGATTACTCGAATCCTGTCGATATGTGGGCCCTGGGCACAATCATGGCCGAAGTCGTCAACCTCAGACCTCTGTTTCCGGGAAAAAAGGAAGCCGACCAGCTCTTTTTGATAACACAGGTTCTTGGTGATCCTTGTGCGACCTATGGCTTTGATGAACGAGGCAAGTCGCTTGGCGGGGGGAGATGGGACGGTGGCGTGCAAATGGCTAGGGAAAACTTTGGCTTCACGTTCCAAAAGGTTGGTTGGCTTCTATTTCCTCTTGTCACTGCCTCGCTCTAATTTTACTAGATCCCACCTAAAGATGTCACGTCGATTTTTGATCCTTCCGTCCATCCAAGGCTTGTCGAGTGCATTGCTGACCTACTCAAGTACGATCCGGCGGCGCGGTTGACGAGTCTTGAATGTCTGGAGCATCCATATCTCCTCGAGTCCGTGGACAGGACCCGCACTCACATTTCGCCTGCCCTGTCCGTGTCCACGTCCTTGTCTGGGCACTCTACTGGCCTTTCTACCCCCGTTTCTCTATTCACGAGTTCACCGCGTGTTGCCCAACGGCCTCCCTCTCATCTATCTTCCCACCTCGCAGGTATCTTTGAACCATCGTCTTCACACCGACGATCGTTCTTCCCACCATTCGACCCAACAGACCCTCATTACGCGAATATCGCTTGTCCCAAACCTCATTATCCCCCTCCTTTACAACACTCAACAACGGAATCATCTGTATCATCATACCCGAGTGCAGAACCGTCGCCAAACATGCCAAATGACTGGGAGAGTATGCAGGCATCCCAGCAGTTCGATATCCTCGACGAGTATAGTCGGCCTATGGACACGGCTACGTCTCCTACGTCCCAAGAATTCCCGGCTCGACCTTCTGCCGAGCCCGATGCTCTGCATAATGATGTTCCCTATGACGTGTCAGCACCTGCTCCGAAGCTGCATAAAGCCTCGTCTTTCCATCTTCGGAAGCAGAGATGGCCTGTACTTGGTGGCATGTTCGGCAACAACGACAAGAACCACTTGCCTCCTGTGGATGAGTCGCACAGCTCACTCCAAAGCCACAACAACTCAGCATCCCTCAAACGAACGCAGTCCTCGAGTACGGATAGCCACTCGTTACCGGAGGTGCCATCGACTACCGCCGCAGCGTCTCGACCGATGGGTCCCAAGGAGGTGAAGAAGGAGGCGGCGCGTATGGCACGGGAAGCCGAGAAACAACGGCGCGCTCAGATGGAGAAGGCCCAGCGAGAACAATCCCGGGCCGTCATGCAGAATCGCAACCAGCTCATCATGGAATCGCAAACAACGCAGCCGCCTGAGTGGAAGGGTCTGCAAGCACCACCGCCGTCGGGCAATTTTCATGACACCTCACGCTTGGTCAACACAGAACACAAGCAACGGAATGGTGGAGGTCCTATTCGCGATCGCCCTGCCCACGGTCCCGGGCCGTACGAACGAGTGGCGAAGGCGCGCAAGCGCGAGTTCGATGATGACCACTCGATGTCATCCGCCGACGTACGGAGCAGTGCTGTGATATCCGTGATGTCCTTTGCAACAAATAACAGCGATCCTGGTCATTTCTTGCAGCCCCGACCCAGCCCATTCAGTTCAATACGCGAGTCAACTACGTCATCTCCACTTGGGCATCACGACGATGTTTCTACTTGCGCGTCAGATTCATCCGTTAGCCATCACTTCCCACAGGCATCGATGGATTCAACCTCGCTCTCTGACCTCGGTTCGCCTCCCCCAATACATACCTTAAGTTTGTCGCCTGCAGGATCATGGCGGACACTGCATGGTGGTGGTAGCGCCGACGAGAGTGTGCGACAACCAAGACCTTCACATCTCACAATCCCATCTCCATCGAATGAGTTGCCGTACGGTGGGCATCTGTGTGCACACTCTCCAAGTCCTGGTTTAAGTGCGCCGAAGTCGGCTATCAACCCGATGTTTAAAGTGGTCCGTTCCCATTAGCCTCTATATCGCGGTAGGATACTCACGCCTACGGCGCTTTATAATCACAGTCATCGCGACCATCACTAAAGTTGTCCTTGAAACGCTCGCCTTCGACACCTGCCTTACCACCTTTCGCTAGTCTCGATGCGATCGCTAAAGGAGAGCGCCCACCTCTCTCGCCCATGGCGTTTTCGGTGCCGGACGATGGATTTTGATTTTTCGATGCCTGTTGTTTTATTGACCATTTGCACTTGTTGTTTTTTGTTCCCCCAGCCCATCTCGCATACACTCATCCACCATCTATTTATGCTACCCGCGCTCCCTCTGAGAACGACCCTGCTGCCATCTTATCCCAGGAATTAAACCGCACTCACTCACAATCTCATCCACCCGCATTTTCATCCAAGTCGACGCTCATTCCAATTTCACTTCATCTTCGCTCCTGTTTTCGTAATTCTGTCTTTCTGCTCATTATTTGTGCTCTCATTCTTTATTCTTGCCCTAATAATCCGCTCCACCTTCGTTCAATGTGCACTCTTACTGGCAGCTTTTTATTAGCGGTATCGTATATCTGCCTAGTACATTCTTGCCAGGCGATGAGGTCATGTTGGTAGACACCATGTATTCTTAGGCCCGCCGACAGCTCATGCAGTCGGGTGCATCGGGAGAAGAAAAAAAACATCAAATCTTCTATCGTTGTGCGTGATGAACGGGAGAATGTTTTACAACGGAAAACGCATTTCCGATGTGGTCGATCTGATGCCGGTGTTCGGGAAAGGTTTGTTTGACGTGGGAGTCATCGCACATTGAAACTCAAACCAGATGGCTCTTCTAGGTTACGAGCTTTCGGGGTATTAAGTACATTCTATACGCTCAGAGCTCGTGCCCGTGATGGGGAGCCTGCTCGAAACGGAGACCACTGAGATGTGGCGGTGAGCAAAAGGAGGGATGTCAACAAAGGAAAGAACCCACCAATAACTGTTTTTGAAGCGGATAAACATGGTACGGCCAGCATTGTCAAAGCAAATAACGGGGATTAGGACTTACCCGCACGATTGAGGGCCGGGTTTATCCTGTCCGAGAGAGATGAGCATCTCTATCCTACGTTTCGGGCTAAAACAAGTAAAGCTCCGCACCACATTGATATAAATCTTGGGGTGACCAAGTGGTCCAGAACCTACAGGGAAACAAGACGACGGGGAGAAGGTTCCCCCAACAATCAGGATTTCTTCCAAGACGGGGGTTTGAGTGTCTAGCTTTGGGGCCTTGACTTACCGCCATCACAGACGGCCTTGCGGCCGTGAACGAGGCGAATAGGTTCGTTCGCGATGAGCTCCATTGCACTGAGCGGGTTGGGCTGGAGCTCCATTGTGGTCTGTTCGAAGCGCGGGCCAGACTGACCCGCTGGACGCGGCCGCTGGTTCGTCGACCACGTCGAGGCACGGTTCGGAGCTTGGGGAGCGACGGTGGGGACAGGCTTGGCTTCTGCTGGCACCGCTGAGGAAGATGTGGACGAAGAAGATGAAAGGCGGACGAGCGCCGGACACAGACGTCCTGCTCGTGTTGCTGCTGCTACAAGGCGTGTCGAGATCATGACTTTTGACCTGCCTGCCCAGAGATGGGTGAGTTGGATGCGCACGTGGGAAGTCACGGGACGGGAAACGCGGTGGTACGAAAAAGGAAATCAGGGATTCGGGAAGATTCAGGAGCTTTCAGGATAGGATAGTCGGTTGGAACTTATATATAATGAGCCGTCGTCCGGTGTATGCGACTAGACTACGATGGCTATTGACTTGGATCAGTTCACAGACAAGGCGCAAGCAACTGTGCAAGCTGCCGTTCAGCTTGCGCAAGACTACGCCAATTCACAAGGTGCGCTATTTATTTGTTCACGCGCCGCGCTAATCCCGAGCGCTCGTTTACTCCTCTATACACAGTGTACCCCGCACACATTGGTTTCGTACTCTTGAACGAAGGCGCCGGTGATGAAGCAGCTCCGGGAGGCATCTCGCAAGCTCAGATACCCCTTTTCGCGTCGGTGATTCAAAAAGCTGGAGGTGATGTGGTGAGTTCACCCCTATTTCTGTGCTCCGGGACCACGCTAACCCCCCCTGCCTGCCAGACACTCGTCAAACGCGCACTGCAACGCATCATTGTTCGACTTCCTGCCCAATCCCCACCACCAGATGACGTCTCTCTGGCCTCCGAGACGCTCCGCGTGTTGCGCGACGCGCAGAGTCTGCAAAAGACGATGCACGACTCTTATGTCGCGCAGGACCACATCCTCACGGCACTCGTTAAAGC
>Ga0307510_10002158_pt1 | contig 22205 bp, 19 predicted proteins | sample 12_EM_MG_FD_207224 | JGI IMG/M metagenome (GOLD analysis project Ga0307510, IMG submission 207224) | Populus trichocarpa ectomycorrhiza microbial communities from riparian zone in the Pacific Northwest, United States - 12_EM | ecosystem: Host-associated > Plants > Roots > Unclassified | place...
CACGAGGCCGCAAAGCGCGAGGGTCGGGTGACCTACTACTGCTCACAGCCTCCCGCGATCAGTGAGAGGGTGATTGCTGGGTTCAAGTCGAAGTTTCCTGGGGTTGAGGTAGACCTCCTTCGGCTGTCGACCGCACCGCTAGGACGGCGTTTCGAGGCAGAGGCGAGTTCCGGGACGAATGTAGCGGACGTACTGCAACTGGCGGACCCGCTGCTTGCGACCAACGCAGGAGCAAAGGGCTGGCTCAAAGACCTGACCTTCTTGCCGGCCCACGACGCGTTTCCTGCGGCATTCAAGACGGCAGATGCTGCGATGGTCCGCATCGATCCGCACACCATTTCCTACAACTCCTTGCGGGTCAAAGGACCGGAGATTCCCGGCGGCTGGGCAGACCTTGTCGATCCGAAGTGGAAAGGCAAGATCCTTTGCCCCGATCTTCGCATCAGCATCATGTTGATCAACTGGGCGACGTTGATGATTGACACGTACGGTGCGTCATACCTCACCAAGTTGGCCACCCAGATGATTCGCTGGACACCCAGCCAGATTCCGGGCTCCCAACTACTCGCCGCCGGCGAAGCCCACCTGCTGTTCCCGAATCAAAAGCAGGTCACTCAGACCTTCATTGACAGCGGTGCCCCGATAGTGGACCTGATTCCGGGCCCATTCGCTGGTCACGAAGGCGTAGTAACAGTCGCCGCAAACGCTCCGCACCCGAGTGCAGCTGCACTCCTCGCGAATTTCATCATGTCCCGCGACGGCGCGGAGATCCTCAACAAGGGCGTGAGCTACTCCCCGCTGTCAAACGTCACGGGCGCGTTGCCGCTCCCTGCCAACTATCAGCGCCTGAAGCCCCAAGACGCCATCAAGCGGCAGGCTGAAGTTCAAGAACTGCTGAAAATCAAATGAACGCGCAAGCACAACTTCATGCCGTGCGGCCTGACCGGTCGACCGGAACCTCGACGCATGATGTCGGCGCGAAGCCGGTGCCAAACGCGGTGGAAGTTCGGGGATTGACGAAGAGATTCATTGGACCTCAAGGCCCAGTGCTCGTCCTTGACGACGTCAGCCTGGACATCCGCGCGTCCGAGAGACTGGTCCTGCTGGGGCCCAGCGGCTGTGGCAAGACTACTTTGCTGCGCTGCATCGCAGGCCTTGAGACGCCAGATGCCGGCGAGATCATCATCGGCGGGAAAGTCGTCTTTTGTTCGCGCCGCGGCATATCGGTGCCGCCTGAGCATCGCGGGTTGAGCATGGTTTTCCAGTCGTATGCGCTGTGGCCACACAAGACCGCGTTTGACAACGTCGCCTACCCCTTGCAGAACCGAAAGGTCGCAAAGGACGAGATCACTCAACGAGTCAATGACGTACTGACGCTCGTGGGCTGCGGCGGACTCGGATCTCGCTATCCCTCGCAACTAAGCGGTGGGCAACAGCAGCGGATCGCCTTGGCGCGCGCACTGGCAGGCTCCGAGTCACTTGTCCTCTTTGATGAGCCGCTCTCAAATGTTGACGCAAAGGTTCGCGAGACTTTGCGGATCGAACTCATCGCCCTTCAGAAGAGACTGTCCTTCGCGGCGATCTACGTGACCCACGACCAGGTCGAAGCCACGGCAATCGCGCATCGGCTCGCGGTCATGCAGGCAGGTCGGTTCGCGCAGATTGATACGCCGCAAAAGATCTACGAAGAGCCGGCAACCGGCTATGTGGCCGAATTCACCGGTACGTCCAACCATCTTAGCGGGCGGGTGGTGGCTCACGCCCAAGGGCGAATCGTCGTTTCGACGCCGATCGGCATTCTCAGTTCGCTGGCCTCGGCGCCATGCGAAATCGGGCAGGACGTCAATGTCCTGCTGCGCCCGGAACACATCCAGCTCCACACGGAAATGCAGGCTGCAGGCAACTGTTGGCGCACGAGTATTGAGAGTCGCATGTTTCAAGGAGCGCAGACGGAGTACGCGATCAAGGGACCCGACGGCTACCTCTTGGTGCGCGGTTCGGGCGACCAACCTCTCGAAGAGACGCGAGAGGACGCAGAGGTCTGGGCATCGGTCCAAGCTCCGCACGTAAAAGTCTTTCCCGCGAGTACTACATGAACGCCGCGACTTCGCTTCCAACTGTTGGATTCTCGTCCCGCAGAAGCCGTACACCGGCGCTTGGGCTGATCGTCGGGGTGCTCTCGTTGATGGTTCTGTGCCTGATCGGCTTTCCGATGCTCAGCATCGTTCGAGAAGCGCTGGTCATCAACGGCAAGCTGGATCTGAGTGTCTTTTCCCGGGCGCTGTCAGATCCCGACGTACTTGCCGCGATACGTAATACGGTGGTGATGGTCTTTCTGAGCGGGACCATCGCCGTCTTTGTCGGCGGCGCCTTGGCGTGGTTCAACGAGCGCACCAACGCGCGTCTCGCTTGGACTTCGACCTACCTGCCGCTTATTCCTCTACTGGTGCCTAGCCTAGCCAGTGTGATTGGCTGGGTCATGCTGGCGGCCCCGCAGGCAGGGTTGCTGAACGTCATGCTGAGGGCAGCACTCGGGGAGGCGGGCGTCGAGTTGGTCAATGGGCCATTAAATATCTATTCATGGCCTGGCCTCATCTTCGTTTTGGTTCTCTACTTCGTTCCCTACGCGTTTCTTTTGATCTCTGCTGCACTGCAGAACCTGGACCCCCGGCTCGAAGAGGCTTCTCGCGTTCACGGCGCAGGACCGTTTCGCACTGCAATCAGCGTCACGCTCCCTGCTGTCGGACCATCCATAGGCGCGGCGGCGGTCCTGATGGTAATCACTGGCTTCGCGATTTTCTCGGTGCCCATTGTCATTGGCACCGGCGCCCATATCGACACCCTCGCCGTACGCATTTATCGACTCCTCTTCACGTACGGGGACATCAACGGTACTGGGATGGCCATCGCACTGAGCTTGTTCTTGCTGACAATAGTTCAAACGGCCCTCTTGCTTCAGCTTGCAATTAGCGGCAAAGGGCAGCACGCCGTCATCGGAGGAAAGGGAAGCTTCGGCTCTCCGAACGACATTGGCCCGTGGCGTTGGCCGGTCAGAGCAATCGTCGTCTTGTATGTTTGCCTCTCCACCGTGCTGCCGATTCTCGGACTTTTGCTGGTATCGCTGCAGGGATTCTGGTCTCCGCACATCGCGTGGGAGCGACTTGGCTTCTTCAACTACCGCTCGATCCTCTTCAGCAATTCCCAAGCTGGGGTAGCGTTGGCAAACACGCTTTTCCTTGCGGCCTCAACAGCGACCGTCGTCGTCCTAATCGCAGCGCTGTTCGCCACCTACTACGCGCAGACCAGCAAGCGGCTGCGCCGGATCAGCGAACTCGTTATGACCTTTCCCGGTGCGATTCCGCACACGGTTTTGGCAGTCGGCTTCATCATTGTCTTCAGTCGCGGCGTCCTCAACCTCCAGGGAAATCTGTTGCTGCTGGGGCTCGCCTATTTCGTCATTTCGCTTCCGCAGGGACAGCGAGCCGCAAGCGCTGCTTACGACCAAGTGGGTCCGGAGCTCTCCGAGGCGTCTCGGATATGTGGCGCCTCACTCCTTCGCACATTCAGACGCATCGTTCTGCCGCTGATGACACCTAGCCTGGTGGTTGGGTGGGTGATCGTCTTCGTTCAGGTCGCTGGCGAGCTAACTGCGTCCGCGATGCTGTCAGGTACGACCAATCCGGTCGCTGGTTTTGTCTTGCTCAACCTATGGGAGAACGGCTCGTTCCCGCAGGTGGCAGCGCTCGCACTCGTCATCACGGCGATCGATTTCGTCGTCGTCCTCGGCGTGCTTCGCACTGCGCGCAACCGGTCAGATCGCACCGGCAAGAAGACGAACAGCGTTGCCACACCTGTTGCGGGGCAGCCCGCTGTCGGGTCAAAGGCTTAACAGGCAAACACCATGAACGCGCCAGCCAAAAAGACCAGCGTCTCGAGAAGTCTCCCGGGTGTCAACGCGCAAGCGGCACCGATATGCGACTTCGACCCATCCGTCGATAAGCAAGAATTCCGTCGGGCTTTGAGCCAGTTCGCAACCGGCGTGACCGTTGTTACGACGGTGTTCAAAGGTCGACCGGTAGCGATGACAGCGAACTCGTTTTCGTCGTTGTCCCTGACCCCGCCGCTGATCCTTTGGTCTATCTCGAAGACCTCGTCCCGGTTTGAGTCGTTCGACACTGCGCAAACGTTCGTCGTCAATGTCCTCTCGGATCGTCAAATCGACCTATCCCGGCATTTCGCCACTGCGGGCGACGACCGTTTCAATGACGTTGAGTGGGAAGCTGGGTGGGTTGGTAGCCCAATCCTGCACGGCGCTGCGGCCGTTTTCGAATGCCGACGCGTGGGCCACTACGACGGCGGAGACCATCGGATTCTCGTTGGCGAAGTTTCGCGAGCAATTCGCTTCGATCGCGCGCCCCTGCTCTTCTCGCAAGGTGGGTATCGAGTTCCCGCCGATCACCCGGAAGACACCTCGCAGCGCAGCTTGGACAGCCAGCCTCCTGAAGCCGGTGACATGGAAGGGACCTTGCTGCAGGACCTCTTTAGAGCCAACCACAGGCTTGCCGCCGCCTTCGTCCAGTATCGCGGCTCCCTGACCAGGGACGAGCATCGAGCACTCATCAGTGTTGAGCGAAGACCCGGTCTGACAACGACCGAACTCGCCGACCACTCCTTTCTCGGTGCTCGCGCCGCAGAAGACGCAGTGGGCAGCCTGCTGGGACAGCGACTATTGAGTCAAGGCGCCCAAGGTGGACTCACGCTGACTGACTCTGGCCGATTCCGACGCAGTCAACTCGTGGGCCACCTCCAGCAAATGGAGCGCGAAGTCTTTGCCGGAGTACCCATCGAGACGCTACGCGCCGGCCGCGAGCTCTTACGTTTCCTCGCATCCGACTGAGTCGGAGCGAACTATCCAACGCTCTCAACCAGAAACTGAAGGAAGTCATGGCATCAATTACAGGCTCCAAAATCCTCGCGAAGACGCTGAAGCAGCACGGCATCGACACGATGTTCTACATCATGGGCGGCCCCATGCTAGAGGCCGAGTTGGCTTGCATCGACGAGGGCATCCACTCGGTCGACGTCCGTCACGAGCAGGCCGCAGCCATGATGGCGCACGCGTACGCGCGGCTGAAGAATCGCGTGGGGCTTTGCATGGCCGCGTCCGGACCCGGTACCACCAACTTGGTTACGGGCATTGCACACGCGTGGGCTGACGCCGCGCCTGTCTTCGCCATCGGCGGTTCTGCTCCGTTGGATCTCTCCGGATTGGGCGCGTTCCAAGAGGTTGACCAAGTGGCCATGTTCCGCCCGATCACCAAGTGGTCCGAGCGTGTGCTGGAGGCGAAACGCATTCCCGATATGGTCGCGACCGCGATGAGGCAGGCCATCAGCGGGAAACCAGGCCCTGTTTACCTGGACCTTCCGGGTGACGTCTTGTACGAGGAAGTGGACGAGGATCTGGTCGTGTACCCAGATCCGGCACGCACCTTCGCCAAATACCGACCGGCTGGAAACGCTGACGCGATAAGAGAGGCAATCGAACTGCTCGGGCAGGCCAGCAGGCCGATCGTGATGACGGGCAGCGGGATCTTCTGGTCCGACGCTCCGGCCGAACTGCAAGCCTTCGTCGAAAAGTTTCAGATCCCGTTTTACACGACACCGACAGGTCGCGGCGCGGTACCGGACGACCACGAGCTCTCGTTCCTGTCCGCACGCTCAGTCGCGTTTCGCGAGGCTGACCTCTTGCTCGTGGTCGGAACACGCTCGAACTACGTGAATGGACATTTGAGAGCGCCGCGCTTCGATAAGGACGCCAAGCTCATTCAGGTCAATATCGACGCAGGTGAGATTGGCATCACTCGCGAGTGCAACGTCGGAATCGTCGGCGACGCGAAGGTGGTGTTGCAGCAGCTCTCGACCGAGGGCAGCGGCAAACTGGACGGGAACCGCTACAGCGCGTGGATTGAGCACCTGCGGAAGGTGGACAAGGAGAAGGGAGCGAAGAATCTGGAGAGGATGAGCAGTGACAAGTTGCCTATCCACCCCTTGCGCCTGTGCAAGGAGGTCAGCGAGTTTCTCGACCGGGACGCCATCCTGGTGGTCGATGGAACAGAGATCCTCAGCTACGGGCGTCAGTCCATCTCGACGTTCGTTCCTCGCCATCGCCTGAATTCGGGCGTATTCGGAACGATGGGCGTGGGCCTGCCGTTCGGCTTGGGCGCGCAAGTGGCATGTCCTGACAAGCAAGTTGTCGTACTGCATGGCGACGGGTCCTTTGGCATGAATGCCATGGAGCTCGACACCGCAGTTCGCTTCAACCTTCCGGTCGTGACCGTGATCAGTCTCAACGGTGGATGGTCTGCCGAGGAAGCACACCGCAAGCCCGGCCAGCACCTGGGTTACCAGCGGTACGACCAGATGGCGCAGACGCTCGGGTGCTATGGCGAATACGTGGAGGACCCAACGCAGATCAAGCCCGCATTGGAGCGTGCATTCAAATCCGGCTTACCGGCCGTCATCAATGTGCGCACCGACAACAGGGCTCGAGCGCAGACCGCGAAGTTTACGACTTACGTGACTTGAGGATGCAGGCGGTGGAAAACGACACGCAAATCAATCAGTCCAGCTCAAGCGCTGCGGGCAAGCCGGGGCCATTGGCCGGCGTCAAGGTGCTCGACCTTACCGTCGCCTTGGCGGGGCCGTTCTGCACGCTGATGCTGGCCGGTATGGGGGCGGAGGTCATCAAAGTCGAGTCACCTGACGGCAACGACATCGCACGAACCAACCCGCCCTTCATCGGCCCGGAGGGGTTGCGCTTTTCCGGCAAACGCCCAGGGGACATATCCACCTCCCTGCTGAATCGAAGCAGGAACAAGAAGAGTATTACCCTTGATCTGAAGACCCCTGAAGGGCTTCAACTGTTTCGCGAACTCGCCCGTCACGTCGATGTGATCGTGGAGAACATGAGCGAGGGAACGGCTGAAAAGCTCGGCGTAGGCTACGAGGAGATCCGGAAGGAGAACCCGCGCATCGTCTACGCCTCGATCATGGGCTTAGGTCAGCCGAGCGCTTACCCCGGCATGAAGACCATGGACATCATCGTCCAGGCTTTGAGCGGTGTGATTGAAGCCACCGGAGAGGCGGACGGGCCGCCGACTCGAATCGGCATTCCTTTGGGCGACCTCGCGGCACCGCTGTACTCACTGTCGGGGATCCTCGCTGCTCTTTTTCATCGGGAGCGAACCGGAGTGGGCCAGAAGGTCAACGTGAGCATGCTTGACTCGTTGGTGTCGTTCGTCGCGGCCGAGCAGTTCGAGCGACTCGAGCAACCGGGTACCACGGCTCGAACTGGCAATTACTACGATCGCTTCGCACCTTTCGGCATCTATCCGGCGAAAGACGGCCACGTGGCCATCGCCGCACCGCGTGATGAATGGGCCAAGCGGGTGTTTGACGCAATGGGACAGTCGGAGTTGATCGAGGACGAGCGCTTCATCGATCGGAGCGCACGCATGCGTAACTCCGACGAGCTTAACAAGCGCATTCGCGATTGGACGGGCATTCACACGCGAGCCGAGATCGTTGAGATGTTGTTCAAGCAACGAGGCGTACCAAGCGCCGAAGTCCGGGGACCCCTGGAAGCACTCAAGGACGAGAACGTTCGACGCCGAGGAGCAATTGCACCCCTTTGTGATCCGAAAACAGGAAAAGAGTTTGCGATGGGTCTCGGCATCCCGATTGCGTTCTCTGAGTGCACGGTCGGACTCTCGACAAAGGTGCCATCCCTCGGCGAACACAACTCAGAAGTGCTGCAGTCCATGCTCGGCTTGAGGGCTGATGACATAGAGCACCTCCTCGCCACGAAAGTGATCTGACGCAGGACGCAAGATGACCACACCAATCCATTCAAGCGGCACTGACGCGTCCTTCTACTTCGCGGACAGCTTTGCGTCGGTCCGGTACGAAGACCTGAGCCCTGCGGCGATAGACATCGCAAAGAAAAGCGTCATCGACACTATTGCCGTCAGCCTGGCTGCCACATCTCTCAACCCAGACGCCACGCAATTGGCGCTGATCGCGGACTCGGTAGGCTGCGTCAATGGCTGCCGCATTCTCGGATTCGGCGGTAGAGCCCCTGCCCCTTTGGCTGCTTGGGTCAACGGCGGGCTGTCGCACGCTCTTGACTTCGACGACATCGCATACGGTGCGTTCGCTCATCCAAGCGCCGCGGTCGTGCCTGCGATGTTCGCGATCGCTGAGCACGTGGGAAAGGTATCGGGTAAGGAGTTCATAACTTCACTCGCGCTGGCACAGGACATGGTTGTCCGCCTTTCCGAAGCACTGGATTGGAAGGCGGTCGCTCCGTTACCTTGGCTCCCGTTCCCTCTTGTTGGCACATTCGCGGCTGCCGCTGCGTGTGCGCGTTTGCTCAAGCTTGACCGCGAGCGCATTCAGGCCGCAATAGCCGGCGCGCTGGCATACACCACGGGGACCGGGGAGCTGCAGCATGGGGGGCTGAGGGGGCTCTATGACTCTTGGGCCGCCCAAGGAGGCGTCTTGGCTGCCCTGGTCGCGCAAAGACGCATCAAGGCTCCGTTGCAGCCGCTGGAAGGACCCAGGGGATTCTTCCAGAACTACTGGCACGGTGCTTACGATCGAGACCGACTGTTATCTGGATTGGGTCAGACATTTCGAGGCGAACGAACGGGATACAAGGCTTGGCCCTCCTGTGCGGTAACGCACCCCGCGGTCGATGCCGCATTGAACGTTGTCCGAGATCACGACGTTTCGGCCGCGGCCATCGAGACGGTGACGGTCAAGGTGAGTGCCGCAGCCTGGCCCCAGTGCAACCCGCTCGCGGAGAAGCGCCAACCGACCACGGTTATGGACGCAAAGTTCAGCATTCCATACACCGTTGCCGTCGCATGCCTCACTCGCGGCGTCACATTGCGAGACTTCACGCCCGAGCAGATTAGGGACCCGCAGGTGCTTGCACTGGCCCAACGGGTGACTCCGGTGGTGGACCCAGCCTTGCAGGGCGATCGAGGTGTCGACCCTTGCATCGTCGAAGTGCGAATGAAGTCGGGGGGCGTGCATGCATCCCGCACGGATATCGTCTACGGTCATGAAGACAATCCAATGACGATGCAAAGCGTCGTCGAGAAGTTCATGAACTGCACGCGATATGCGGTCTTCCCACCCACCGTACAGGCGAACAGGCTCTTCGCACAGCAAGTTGGCGCCCTAGAAGAACAGAGCGACGTAGCGAGTCTTCTCGGACTCTTAGAGCCACCGCCGCGCCAAGGAAGCACTTACTAGGATTGACCGTCTAACTGGAGACGAAATGCGCACGCTACCTCGGTTGCTCTACACGCTGCTAACCCTCACCTGCTTGCTGGCGAGCGCGGAGGCGCGATCTGCAACGGGTGACAGCTACCCCTCCAAGTCAATCCGCATTGTTGTTCCTGCCCCCGCTGGCGGTCCAGGCGACACCATCGCGAGACTCATTGGGAGGCACATGTCGGAGACATGGAAGCAAGCCATAGTAATCGAGAACAAGCCGGGCGCCAACAACATTACGGCCACCGAAATGGTCGCGAAGGCCGCTCCTGATGGCTACACCCTGTTGCTGACGGTCGACTACGCGCTCACAGTAAATCCACACACGCAAAAGCAGCTGCCGTACGACCCTCTACGCGACTTCATCCACATATCGACCATTGCGAATGCAGTTTGCGTCGTTGTGGTCAACTCGTCTATACCAGCCAAATCTTTGCCCGATCTGCTGAAGTACGCGGCGACGCGGCCCGAAGGACTCACAGTTGCGGTCGGAACTCTGACGACTCGGTTGATGACCGAACGCCTAGCAGAGCTGACAAAACTTAAGCTTTTGGCAGTGCCCTACAAAGGCAGCGCGGAGTCACTCACTGCGATCATGGGAAACCATGTCGACATGTCCTTCGCTGGATTCACGCCATTCAAGGAGCACGTCGGCAGGGGACGATTCACCGTGTTAGCCAGCACCGGAAACGTGCGATCCGCCGCGACGCCCAATACGCCAACTCTCCTGGAGCTTGGCTACCCCGGCTTCCAAACCGGAGTATGGATGGGCTTGGCGGCCCCCGCCGCAACCCCGGCCCCGACCATCAAGGTCATCAGCGACGAGTTGGCCAAGATCCTGGCCAAACCCGAGGTAATCGAGCAATTCAACCGCCTGGGTCTCGACCCTATGCCGAGCAACGTCGCAGCAACGACCGAGATGATTCGAGAGGAGTCGGCGCGATGGGGAAAGCTGATTAAAGAGAAGAACATTCGCGTCGACTGACTTAAATGCTCACCTGGGGGCAAAAAAGTGAAGGGACCACATATGACATCCCGGACTCTTCCGGCATACGAGGCTCTGGCTCTCGACATCAAGGCAATGGGTGTCGAGGTCGCATTTGGATTGCTAAGTGACGACACCGCGATGTTGGTGGCGATGCTCGACTCCGCAGGGGTGCGCTTCTACAACGCGCGCCACGAGAGCAACGCCGTGGGCATGGCCGAGGGTTATGCGGCCGCCAGCGGCAAGCTAGGTGTCGCCATCCTGGGACGTGGGCCCGCAACTGCCAATGGCATGCACGGCATCACTTATGCCCAGCGCTCGGCATCTGGCGTGCTGGTGATCTGCGGCGAAGCTTCGACGCGCACCGCCCACAACGGATTTGGGCCAGACAACAAGGCCTTTGACGGCGTCGCCGCACTTCGGGCCGCAGGGTATCAGCCCTTCATCGGCACCAGCGCGGCTTCTGTGCGCCAAACGCTCGCCGATGCGGCCAATGCCGCGCGCCGGGGCTCAGCAGTCCTTCTGCTTCCGGTGGATGTACAAGGTACACCTGTGGATTGGGAGCATTCCTCTCCCAAGCCCACTCAATCGGTCGCAATCACACCACTCGAACCACGTGCCGCAGCTATCGCAGCAGCAGCCCATTTGCTTCAAACCAGCCGCAGGCCGCTGATTCTTGCCGGACGTGGTGCGTTCAAGGCGGATGCCCGCGACGCACTGATCGCACTGGCGGACCACATTGGCGCAGCGCTGACCACGACGTTCAAGGCCAAGGACCTCTTCCGCGGACATCCCATGGACTGCGGCATGGTCGGTTCGTTTTCGCATGCGGGCGGGCGACGACTGATTCAACAGGCTGACTGCATACTGGTGTTCGGTGCTGGGCTCAACCAACGAACTTCGGCAAAGGGAACCTCACTGCCGATGGATGTTCCGTTGATCCAAGTGGACCCCGTGCGCAGCCACATCGGTAGGTGGCTGCATGCAGACGTCGCGATCGTTGGAGACGCGAAGCTCACAGCCGAGAGCCTGCTGCAGGCCCTGCCCTCGCGAAGTGCGACTCAGAAAGAATTTCACTCCCCCGCATTGCGCGACTGGCTCGATACCTTTCGACTGCGCGACGACTTTAAGGAAGTCCACACGACGCGCACTGTGGATACGCGCTCCGTAGGGCTGGCCTTGGATCGCTTCATGCCTCGAGATCGCAATCTCGTCTATGACGCCGGCAATTTCCTGATGGTGGCGCCTTATATCTCCGTGCCTGGACCTGAATGCATGAAGCAAGCCGGTGATTTCTCCTCAATTGGCATGGGACTTCCGGTCGCTATCGGTTACGCGCTCGGCGCTCCGCAACGCCCCACCCTCTGTGTCGTAGGCGATGGCGGGCTGTTCATGGCGCTGAGCGAACTGGAGACGGCGGCGCGGATGAACCTGCCCCTCGTCGTCGTTGTTATGAACGATTGCGCCTATGGCGCCGAAGTGCACTTTCTGAAGATGCACAACATGCCGATTGAAGTGAGCGCGTTCCCCGACGTTGATTTGGCACCAGTGGCTGAAGCCTTCGGCTTTGAAGCAGCGACCGTTCGAACGATGGAGCAACTGGAGGCGATGGCGTCGACGCTAGCGAAACCTGACGGGCCGATCTTCATCGACTGCAAGGTCAACGGTGCGCTCGTCGCCCCCTTTCTGCACGATGGCGAGCCGGGGCAGACCGCTACATAAGTCAACGACTTCCCTTCCAGCTCACGGAGACAAGATGGACTCAACCAATCGGCTGCCTTTACTGCTCCTGACGGCGACCGCGCTTCTGTATGCGCCGCTCGCGCAGTCCCAAGTCGACACTTATCCGAACAAGCCGATTCGCTTGGTCGTCCCGGCTCCTGCTGGTGGTCCGTCCGACACCATCGCCCGAGTGATTGGAAAGCAGCTTTCGCAGGACTGGGGGCAAGCAATCGTGGTTGAAAACCGCGCGGGGGCGAACTCTATCATTGCAAACGAGCTGGTGGCCAGAGCGACGCCTGATGGCTACACACTGCTCGTGACGGTCGACTATTCGATGACGGTCAATCCTCATACATACAAGTCTCTCCCGTACAACCCCTCAAAGGACTTCGCGCATATCTCAACGATCGCCAACGCGGTTTGCGTGGTTGCGGTAAATGCCACGCTGCCGGTCGCCAGTTTCCAGGACTTCGTCAAGTACGCGAGTACGCAGGCACGTGGGGTTTCGGTGGGCGTAGGCACTGTCACCACAGAGCTAATCACCGAACGGCTTGCGACTCTCTCAGGCCTGAAATTTGTCAAAGTTCCTTACAAAGGGAGCGCCGAAGTCGCTCCGGCGCTGCTGGGCGGGCACATCGACGCGGCGGTCGCGGGACTCACGCCCTTCCGAGAACATGTTGGCAAGGGCGGGCGAATCAGGGTGCTGGCGAGCACTGGAACGACCCGCTCATCGGTAATTCCCGATGTGCCGACGCTTGAGGAACTGGGTCTCCAGGGCTTCCAGATGGGCGTTTGGATGGGCCTATCTGCACCGGCTGGAACACCACCCGCGATTGTCAAAAAACTCAGCGATGGCATTAACCAGACGCTAGCCCGACCGGATGTGAAGGAGCAATTCCTCAAGATGGGACTCGACCCTATGCCTGGCGGCCCAACAGCGATGACCGAGCTCATTCGCCAAGAGTCGGACCGATGGGGCCGCATCGTTCGTGAGAAGGGTATACGCGCCGAATAGGGGCTCCCTTCACTGTACGTTGGAGCAGCGTTCCATTGCGAGCGGCGATGGCGCATGCTCGGAACCGCATCGGTGATGAGATCTGTCATTTCTTATTACCGGAGCGAAGTGTCTCGCTCAAGTTGACGCGCCCGATGCGTCTTCCGCGTTGGCGGTGACTGCTTACGCTCGGGCAGCGACTCCAAGCTCACGCTAATCACCCAGCCCTTCGGGCTTGAAGCCGAGCAGAAGATCGATGCCGAGCTAACGCGTCTCGGCAAGTGGCACGAGTTCCACACGTTCGTCGACACCCAGCACGCCTTCCAAGACTTTTTGGGTGAGCGTTATTCTCCTCGAGCTGCCGCGTCGTCCTGGGCAGCGATGACGTCTTTCCTATCACTTCACTTGCGGTGAGTGGGCTTCGAGGCGACGCACCACGGTCGATCAAGCAATCTTGCCCAGCTTCTTTGCGATGGCAGCGGCGTTGCGCACATGCAGCCTCAAAGCCTCCGCAGCCGCCTCCGCGTCGTTTTGCTCGACGGCTTTGACCACGTTCGATAACTCGCGCAAACTTTCAGCCAATCTGCCTGGATCCGCAAGTGTCGCGGCTCGCAGCGTGGTGACGCGGCCATGAATGAGCCGCAGCATCTCGAACAGCACGGGATTGTGGGCGCCGGCTAGCAAGACCTCGTAGAAGATCGTCTTGGCCTTCAGAAAGTCGAGCATTGATTCGTCGCTCGCATGCTCTTTAAGCTTCTCTAGGGCGCGAACGAGAGCTGACCTCTCTTCCGCGCTCGCGAGGTTAACGAACTCGCGTCCAGCAAGCGCTTCCATCTCCGCGCGAACCTTGTAAAGCCCCTCTGCCTCCTGCGGCGTCACCACCGCCACGATTGGCCCCTTGTGAGGGATAACTTGTATGAGCCCTTCGGCCACCAACTGACTGATGGCCTCGCGAACGAGCGTTCGGCTGACATCAAAGAGTTCGCACAACTCCCGCTCCACGAGGCGATCGCCCGGGCCGAAGCGCATGTCAAAGATAGAAGCGCGCAGCCCGTCGGTAACTTGGTGCTTAAGCGTGGAGACCCTTCGAACCACCTGCAGGCTGTCCTGGACCATTGGAATTCCTCGTCGAATGGGTCGTTTAAATCGGAGATTTACCAATGGATCATACAGTAGTACAACCTGCGAGCCTTATACATCTAGTCAGACGATAGTACAATCTGCCCCATTACGCGAGTAGCTTGAGGCACCTGCTCGCTGACAAGCGGTGTAGCCACGTATTGATTGGGGCGTCGAGCGCCGACTGAATTTGCGCGTCGCGCGTGTGGAGCGTCGAGGATGTGGAGGCGGCAGTAAGGCGCGTGTGGCGGCACGATTTGCGGTCGCGCTCAAGCGGAAAGCCCCAGACGCCCGCGTAGACTCGTTGGCGCGGCGGCATCTCTTGGCGACGATTGATCCTGCCGGAGTTGGACCAGCGACGCTTCGACTCGATCCGGCCCCAGCGGATGGGCCGAGCTGGATGAGCAGTCACCACGCGCTCCATGGGAGGGCGCTTGCGCCGGCTCAGACGCAATATGAGCTTGCCCTTGATCAACGTAGTCCATAGCCACTCGGTTACGCGGCTTTCTTTGACTGGCCCGCGTGCCAGTTTGCTTCGAACCTCATCGGGCTGACATAACCCAGCGTGGAGTGAAGTCTGCGATGGTTGTAGAACGTCAACCAGTCGATCACCTCGTCCATCGCCTGGCGCTGCGTGGCGAAGCGATTGCCGTACAGCCTTCCCACTTTCAGGCTGCCCCACAGGCTCTCGGTCGGCGCATTGTCCCAGCAGTTGCCTTTGCGACTCATCGACGAACACATGCCGTAGCTGCTCAGCGCGGCCTGGAACGAATGACTGCAGTATTGGCTGCCCCGGTCCGAGTGGAAGATCAGACCAGGCGCCGGGTGACGCCTGAACCACGCCATGCGCAACGCGTCCGTGACCAGGCTCGCCTGCATGTGCGGTTGCATGCTCCAACCCACGACCTGACGACTGAACAGGTCGATCACAGCTGCCAGGTACAGCCAGCCTTCGTCTGTGGCGATGTAGGTGATGTCGCTGCTCCAGACCTGGTCGGGCGCGGCAGGCGTGAAGTCTCGCGCCAGCAGGTTCGGCGCCACCGGCAGGTCATGACGGCTGTCGGTGGTGACGACGAACTTCCTCTTGCCGCGCGCCTTGATGCCGTGCATTTTCATTTGCCGCTGCACACGGTCCTTGCCCACGCGAATGCCGCGCGCGAGCAGTTCCTTCCACACCCGGGGCCAGCCGTATTCGCCTTTGACCTCGGCGTGAATCGCACGGATGTGGGCGAGCAGCGCTTCGTTGCTGAGCCTTGCACCACCGGGCTTGCTGGGCCCGCCGGACTTGCGCCGACGTTGATGCTCGAAGTAGCCGCTGGCGCTGACGCCCAGCGTCTCGCACGTCATCGTGATCGGCCACGCAGCCTTGTTCTTCGCGACCCAGGCGTACTTCACAGTGACTCCTTTGCAAAGTACGCCGTCGCTTTTTTTAGGATGTCGCGCTCCATCTTCACCCGCGCCAGCTCGGCTCGCAGCCGCGCCAGTTCCATCTGCTCGGCACTCACCGGCCTGTCGCCGGCGCCCTGGAGTTCGCCCTTGTCGGCCAGCCGTACCCAGTTGCTCAGCGTCTGCTTGGGAACGCCCAGCACTCGCGCCGTCACCGACGCCTCCTGCCCAGCCTTGACCAGCCGAACGGCCTCCAGCTTGAACTCCAGCGTGTACCGCGCGCGCTGCTTCGCTTCGTCTTCCTTGCTCATCTCTCGTGCTCCATGAACTCATTTTCAGCTTCAGCTATGGAGTACGTTTTTCGGGGGCAAGGTCAATAGCTCATTTTTGCGTCGGGCATAGTCGCGTGTAATAGACGCGAATCTCGTTGGGGACCCAATCCTTCAGATCCCAGTCTGGGTGCTGCGCGGTAAGCGTCCGGCGAACCCATCCTGATCTTGGAGTTGCCGGCAACAACGATCATGTCCACGAAGCAAATAGCTGGACACGATGGAAGTCGAATAGAGTCGCAAGCGCAGGCGGTATGTCGCGCAGTTGAAGGCACGGATCCTGGCCGAGTGCGAGGCTCCGAACGCGTCGGTCGCGAAGGTACCGGATGATTCCGCGAACAGACCCACCTATGAACGACGCGCCCACGAGCGACGACTCGGGCGCCTTCGACGACGGTGAACTCGGTCCCCACTACAAGAGATGAGTAGTCAACCTCTGGATAGACCAAACCGACCGTCGCAACGAATAACGTCTGTAGCTCCGGGCGCACGGGAGCTCTGAGGAAGGTCACGCCCAGAAGTTGACCGTCGCGAACCGATAAGTGCGGCCGGTACGTCGTTGGAACGGTCAGTTCCGGCGGCCGCCGCCGCCCACCTTCCGCCTCGGAAAGAAACGCGATCTCTACCTCAATCTCGACGAGCGCTTCGTTCATTACGGACGGCTGGCATGTGCGGCGGTGATCGCAGAAGTGCGCGAGATTCTCGCTGCCGTCAACCTGTGTTGCCCAGCCGCTTACCATTCATCAAACAGCATGGCATTGAACTCCGCGCCTATAGACAGCTTCGCGGCTTGGTCGTTGGTGCAGGCATCCGACACGCGCCGCGCTGCACAGGCCAGCCGGTACCGGCAAGCGATGAGCCCTGGACACCGTCGCTCAACCGTAAGCGTCTGCCGAACACACCTTGACGGCCGCGGCTGAGGATGGCGGCGTCAGGCCGTTGGTGCCCAGCGATGCGGCAGCAGCTCGTCGATCCGGCTGGCTGGCTGGGTGAGTGGGCAAGCGCTCCAGCACGTCCTTGAAGTAGGCGTACGGGTCGTGCCCGTTGATGCGAGCCGAGTGAAGCAAGCTCATGATGGCCGCGGCACGCTTGCCCGCACGCAGGCTACCGGCGAACAACCAATTCGATCTTCCAACTGCAATCGGTCGGATCTGGTTCTCGACCCAATTGTTCGAGATCGGCACGTCGCCGTCGCCCACGAAGTGGGTCAGCTCCTTCCAGCGTTTCAAGCTGTAGTCGATGGCCTTGATGGTCGCGGAGCCGGGTGGCACCAGTTGGCGCTTGGCGAGCAGCCAGCGGTAGAACACTGCCAGAACCCGTCTTGACTTGCGCTGCCGGATCCGTCGTCGCTCGTCGCTGGCAACTTGCTCGATCTGCCGCTCGATGCGGAACAGGGCTTGGTAGAAGCGCAGCGCTTGCTCGCCAACTTGGCTGCCGTGGTTGGCCCACAGTTCGTGGAACTTTCTGCGGCTGTGGGCCATGCATTGCGCGGAGGTCACGCCCTTGTCGACGCAGGCGGCGTAGCCGCTGAACCCGTCGGTGACGAGCGTGCCCTGCCAGGCGTTGGGGGTTTGCAGGCGCAGGAACTCGCGCACGTTCTCGCCGCTGCGGGTCTCGCTGAACTCGAACACCACCGCCTTGACCGGGTTGGTGCTCGGCGTGCAGTACGACCAGATGTAGGCCTTGTGGGTCTTGCCGTTGCCTGGCTTGAGCATCGCCACCGGCGTCTCGTCGGCGTGCAGCACCATGTGACGCCGGAGTTCTTCGGCAAGGGCCTGCACCAGCGGCTGCAGCTGTGCGCCACACTCGCCGACCCACTGCGCCAGCGTCGAGCGCGCGATCAGGTGGCCAGCGCGCGCGAACACGGCCTCCTGCCGGTACAAAGGCAGATGGTCCATGAACTTGGCCACCAGGACCTGTGCCAGCAAGCCCACCGTGGGGATGCCCTTGTCGATCACATGCGCGGGGACCGGCGCCTGCACGATCCGCTCGCAGCACTTGCACACCCACTTGCCCCGCACATGGCGCTCGACGGTGAACACGCCGGGCTGGTAGTCCAGCTTCTCGGCCACGTCCTCGCCGATGCGCTGCATGGCCTTGCACAGTTCGTATCCGCCGGCTCGTGGGGCACGTCGCGACGCGGCAGGTGTGCCGGCAGCTGGGCGCGCTTGGGCTGCTGCTTCTCGTCCTCGTCCCTCTTGTCGAGCTTCTTGCGATGCCGCTGCAGCTCGCCGTCGAGCTCATGGATGTCGGTGTCCAGCGTCTCCTCCAGCAAGCTGCGCTGCTCGCTCGAGAGGGTGCTGGCGAAGCGCTCACTGGTGGCGGCGAACTTCAGCCGCTAGAGGACCGCCATCTCGTGCGTGAGCTTGTCGATCAGCGCTTGCTTGAAGGCGATCTCGGCGTCACGCTGCTGGACTTGCGCCAGCAGCGACTGCACGGCTTGCCGCGTCTGCGGGTCCAAGGCGTCCAGTTGCTGTGCACTGATCATGGGAGGTCATCGTGCCGCACCGAGCCCCTGTGCGCATCGGCATAACCGGCAATTGCTTGCCTTCAGGCAAGCTGCCTCAGATCACGCGAATGACCCCGGCCTCGCCCAAGCGCTGCCACGGCAAGCCCAGCACCAGGGCATCAAGCTGCACCCGCGTCAGGCTCTGCGTGCTCGCGCCGTCCAGTGGCCACACGAACTTGCCGGCGTTGAGCCGCCTGGCTGCGAGCCACACGCCGATGCCGTCGTGTACGAGCACCTTCATGCGGTTGGCACGCCGGTTGGCGAACAGGTAGGCATGGTGCAACCGCGCCTCGCCGAAGACGTTGACCACGCGCGCAAGGGCAGTCTCCGTCCCGGCGCGCATGTCCAGCGGTTCGACAGCGAGCCACACAGCGTCGATGCGGATCACCGCAGCAGCTCGCGTGTCCATGCGCAGAGCTCTGCCACCGCGCAGACCGGCCAGGTGAAGCTCAGCGAGACCGCACCTCGCTTGAGTTCGACTCGGATGTCCGCCGGCGTCGCAGCGGACACTCCCGGGGCGGGAAGCGGTAGAGCGAGGAACTCGCTTGTCTTAGCGACTGCGTCGCTGCTGCCTTCACGCGCCAGTTGCCGCCACCGGTGCACGACGTTGGCGTTGATGCCGTGCGCCAGGGCCACCTGCGCCACCGACCGGCCGGGCTCTCTGCACTCAGCCAGCACCTGCGCCTTCTTCGCAGCGCCGTATCTGCGCCGTGTCTTCTTCTCGCTTGTCATCGCGTCCACCTAAGTTACGTGGACACCATCCTTATCGCTAGCGGCGGCGGCTTCAAGATGACTTTGCCGTGCGCATACGCTCAACCTGACAAGCCGGCCAGCCGTCACGCTGAGAGTCACCGCGCCGTACCGCGTGCCATCATCGAACCACGCGCCGACGCAGGGCCACGAAGCGGCTCACTTCTCGAACACCACGGTTCGCGTTCCGTTGAGTACCACACGGTCCTCCAGGTGAAGCTGCACAGCGCGGGCGAGGACGCGCCGCTCGATGTCACGGCCCTTTCTTACAAGGTCGTCCGGAGAGTCGGCGTGGCTGATGGACTCGACGTCCTGATGGATGATCGGCCCTTCGTCCAGATCGCCAGTCACATAGTGGGCAGTCGCGCCGATCATCTTGACACCCCGCGCATGCGCCTGGTGATAAGGCTTGGCTCCCTTGAAGCCAGGCAGAAAACTGTGATGAATGTTGATGCAGCGCCCTGTCATGAACTGCGCAAGATCGTCGGACAGGATTTGCATGTACCGCGCCAGCACGACCAATTCGGCGCGCGTGTCAGCCACCAGTGCTTTGATCTGTGCTTCTTGCTCGGCCCTTGTATCCGGCGTTAGCGGCAGGTAATGAAACGGCAGTCCAACAAGACCCAGCAGATTCATCGACTGGCGTGGATGATTGGACGCAATGCCCACGATGTCCATCGACAGTTCCCCGATGCGCTGGCGATACAACAGGTCCCCCAGGCAGTGATCAAACGTGGAGACAAGAATGAGGACGCGGCGCCGCCGATTCGCGTCGTGCAAAGTCCATGCCATTTCGGCGGCGACGGCCTGCGGACCGAAGAGGCCGGTGAAACGCGGTTCAGCATGCGGATCGAGGTCAAAGCTCAGGCGCATGAAAAAGCGGCGCGACTGGGGGTCGTTGAATTGCGATGCCTCGATAATGTTGCCGCCGCATTTCGCGATCAGTGTCGCGACTTCCGCGACCAAGCCGGGCCTGTCGGCGCAGGAAAGGGTCAAGGTGTAGGCGGTCATCGAGTGGATTGCTTGAGCCTCATTGGCGGTCAGTCGGTGGTCTCAACTTTGAAGGCGGACACCCAGTCGACCAGTTTGGCAACTCCTCCAAAGGGGTAGAGATGGGCGCCGACCCGTCCGTGAAGGGCGGGGTCCAGACATTCGATCAGTGAGGCGATCAATCCTCCCGGCGTCGCAGTCCCCAGCAGTCTCGTGAGTGAGACCCCGTGTTTGGCCAGCACCTGTGTCGAGGCAGTCACGCCGCAGCGTGCGGCAAACCGCAGCAGCGCCTGCACACTCGTCGGTCCAGCAAGACCGAAGCGCACGGGTGCCTCGATGCTGTCGCCGCGCAGCCGCTCGAGCCATGTCAGCATGGCCGTGGCATCGAAGGCGAATTGCGTCACGATTTCAGCGTCCTGGCCGGCGGCCGAAAGCGCCGCAAGCTTGTCTTGCATCGCTATGGCAAGCAGCTTCTCCGGAATCTTCGGATGCCCTTGCGGGTAGCCGGCGATACCCACGTGACGGATCCCTGCCTTGGCCAGAGCGCCGCAGCGAATCAGATCCAGTGCCTCTGCGAAGGGACCGATCGGGACGTCTGGATCCCCGGCAACCACAAACGCACGGTCTACCTGCGCATCCCGGCGCAGCGCGGTGAGGAATCGCGTCAGCTCATTCTCGGAGGCAATCCGACGCGCCGAAAGATGGGGCACGGGCGTCAAGCCCAGAGCACGCACGCGCGCGGCCACCTGCGCCAGTTCATAAATTTTGTCGCCGGGCAGGAACGTGATCGACACACGCGTTTCCGGCCGCAGGCGATCTCGCTCAGAAGACAGCTCGACGACGTCCTTCGCGGTGATCTCAATCGAGTAGTCGCGTAGAAACTGGTGCTGCATGCTCTCGCCAGTGACGGTCTGCTAGCTGCTCAGTGGGCATCCTTGACCATCGGCGCATTCTTCAGCGCCTGCACGGTCTTCGCATAGGGGACCGAAGCCACTGTGGCCCGCACTGGGGTCTGGCGATGCTTCTCTACATTGGGCTTGCGCGAGCCGCCATCCGGCTCACCCCAAATCGCCTGGACCTCCGTGCCCGGTTGCGCATACTCAGACTCGACGACGGCCACGGACAGAAACTTGGCCTCATTGACGGTGTATCCGACGAAGTTCGACAAGCCAACAAGCTCGCCGCCGGACGAGCGCACTTCGTCGCATTGCTGGAAGCCGTACGACGACTTCGGCAGTTCCATGAACTTGAACGGCAGTTCGCGGCCGAGCAGCGAAGCGTATATGCCCACGACGTCTTCGTCATTCCACACCAAGGTGACCTTCTTGCGATGGCCTCCTGCGGCGGTCATGCGCTCGAGCGACCCGCGGCCGACGAAGTCATGGTCGAATTTGATCAGCTTGTCCAGACCAAGGTCCCACGGGGTCATGTAGTAGTCCTCGATGTTCTGCGAGCGGAAACTGCCACCAAACTGGGTCTGCGCCTCCCATCCGTCGGCCGGCAGCGCAAGCCGGTATTCGGCCAGCATGGGGTCGGTGTAGACCGCTGGCGTCGGATATCCGATCCAGCCGACTTCGCCGAGCGTGCTGAAATAGGTCTTCACTCCGGCCTGCAAAATGCCGTGCTTGCGCCCGGCCGCCATGAGTGCGGCATGCACGCGCGCCCCTTCGGCGTAGGGACCCGACAACTCCACACCCTTGTGGCCGGCTACGGAGTGGCGGAGTGCAAGCACATCACAGCCCGCGATGCGAACCTTGGCCATGCGGAAGAAGGGAATATCGGGCACGGCACCCTGCACCACCTCCTGGAACAGCGTCTCGGCGAGTGGGCCTTCCAGTTCATAGCGGTAGTTCGTGCGACCCTTTGCGTTCTGTCCCGTGTGCAGGTCGCGAACTATGGACACGTCATAGCGTCCCACTCGCGCGTTGTACTCGACCCAGTTCTGCAGATGCATGCCGCTCACCAGTTCGTAGCTCCGGTCCTCGAGGTGCTGCAGCACGCATTCGCCGATGACCTGCCCCTGGTGGTTGCAAGCCAGGTACTGCTTGGCGCGGAGTGGCTCAAATCCGGCAAAGCTGT
>Ga0307510_10002161_pt1 | contig 22196 bp, 19 predicted proteins | sample 12_EM_MG_FD_207224 | JGI IMG/M metagenome (GOLD analysis project Ga0307510, IMG submission 207224) | Populus trichocarpa ectomycorrhiza microbial communities from riparian zone in the Pacific Northwest, United States - 12_EM | ecosystem: Host-associated > Plants > Roots > Unclassified | place...
TTGAGTGTTGTCAGACAGTGGAATTGGCGGAGCAAATTCAGCAGAGACGGCGTACCTCGAGCTTGAGATCGCGGTGGGTGATGCCCTTTTCATGGACATACTGCAAACGTGTGATGTCAGAGTCGGAAGCAAGGACCCAAAAGTGTTGGGGCGTACCGAAAGAGCCGAGCACATCTGGCGTGTGATATGTTGCCCCATGGACTCAGACAACGTTGTGAGCGAGGATAAAGTCCAGGAGGTCACCACCATCTATATATTCCAACACCAGGTCTAGAATCAGGGTCGCGTCAGAGGTCTTCTCGCAACACATCCAAAAATGAAACCAGAAAAAAAAACTTACAGAGATCGTTACCTCCAACGTCGGGAATGAATGTCTCGCGGAGGCGACATAGGTTTGGGTGGTTGAGTTGTTCCAAGATGCTGACCTCTCTCGCGAGGCTCGCGAAATGGGCACTGTCCCTGCAATTGTCGCTTTTGTTTTCGCTGCCGTTGTTATCGTTGTTGGTATTCGACGGAGCTTCTGTGTGTGGATGATCTTGACGGCCCACCATTCGCCCGTCGTGCGCGACATGGCCTTCATCACCGTCGCGAACGTTTCTACACTCCGATATGTGTCAGGTCACACATTCATCGTCATCCTCAAGGTTGACACTGAAGGCGACGGGTCTGACGCGCCCACGGCATTCGTCAACTGGGTGATCTGCCCATCGGCCAACTACGAATCAAGGTTCATGTGTGAGGGTCACGAGCGTTTCGACTAATTCGCGAGGTGGGGGGTGTCTCTAGAAGAGGCGGGTCTGCGACCGTTCTGGACGGTAAGATAGTAAAGGTCCGGGTATACACACTCGGAATCGAGCTCATTCAATTCGATTCGACCACGTGACGCCCTCTGTCCGCCCCTCAGCCTGCCGTGTTTAGCCCTCCTTTTCCTCCTCCCTCCTCATCTACGCGCCTCGCCTCCAACCTTTCCACACGACCGACGCCTATCCCAACACAGTCAAGTCCCTCCTCGTCTCACCAATCCTTACGACCGAAGACACGCAGATTGCCCAAGACACGTCGGCCTACGCCACAAACGCGCGCGGATGTGTTGATGTGCTGACCGCATGTTGGATGTTTCGTTGCACAGTACTCGTTTATCAACGTTCGAGGCAACCGCGTGCTCGTCAGTGACGCTTTCAATTCAGGCGACCGCTTCGCTACCTGCATTTGGTGTCCCTGCCCTTTTCATCGTGTCGCGATTAGGGCTCCGTGCCGGTCTTGACCATGATAGATTTATGAGACGCATCCAGACCATTTACACTTACAATATTGTATATCCCAAGCTATCCATGCTGCAGGCAGCAAAAGAAATCTCGTCGATGAAGTGTACTTCGCTCGCTGTGGCAGACATAATAATTGCATCATGTCTGGAACGCATCCTCGACTCTGATCATCCACTGTCCGTATCGGCAATGATCTGGAATAGCAATCCCTACAGTGTCCCGTTCACGTGGACAATTGAAGCCTTCTTTCTCTCATACATCTAGCAAAATGCAGCATTGATATTGCTAGTAGCTCGGCCTTGTGCTAATTTCCCTACAGCTGAGGCCCTTGATCAGAAAGATGTAGTACTGTGACATGATACTGTAGCAGCATGATACTCTTCGGGAAGGAAACGGATCTTGGTGACAGTGCCAAGTGCCAGGTGCCAGGTGCCGGGACGCTGCCACCTGGCCACTTTGACAGTTGAGGAACGGGTAGACCACTGCCACTGGCACGAGACGAAATTTTTATTTGTGGACGTGATTCAAGTGGGGAACAATCGTGATCACGTGTCACGGGGTGTCATATGGTCCGGAAATTGGCGCGGGACTCGGATGCGCATACAATAACTTGGCCCGGGGGATTTCCCTACAGAGCAAGTTGGCAGCACTTATTTATTTATTTTCAGAACGATACATGACAACGTATATCGCCCTCCGGGGCCGGGAGCTCTTCTCATCGAACAAGACAGCACTACACGGTATCGTATCATCTTCTGGTACCTCTGATTCACTCAATGGCGATGGTGAGTGCCACTCCCGACGACGTCTGCGGACTACGGTGTCCTGTCAGCTATGCCACACGGGGAGAAAGAGGCTTACGCCATTCTTCTCAGTCCGGTCCACGCCATTACCCTCCGAGGATCGTCCGCCCAAGAGGGCCAGAGCAACCTCGAATAAAAGCCGCACCAATGACAGAGCCCGCCCTTCCAAAAGAGTCCGTGGGCGTTTGAGTGAACTTCCGACGATGCCACTAGATATTGTATACGAGGTGCGCGAGACGTCATTATCCGTGGAGCTAGCTAAGTTTGGGATGCCGTCGCTGTCTAGATACTCGGACATCTTCTGCCCGCCGACTTGCTCTCACTTAGTCGCGTCGACAGAGCTTTCCGTGACCTTCTCATGTCTCGCCGATCTTCGTCCTTGTGGAGAGCATCTTATAGCCTCATTCCCGGTGTTCCAACCTGCCCCGAAGATATGTCCGAGCCAGCGTGGGCTCATCTGCTCTTTGGCGGTGCTTATTGCTATGTGCGTTGTTTCTGATATATTATATCGATCAGCGATGAACTCGAATGGTACAATTCAGAGCTGCGGTGCAAAACCTGTGACCAAAATACTGTTTTCTCTGCGTCGTCGTGCTTGCAGATCTTGTATGAAAGCCCAGTACGTCGTGACCTCTTTCCAAGCCTGTAGCTCGCTTATCGAGTCCGTCTAGTCTGCTGTATGCTTCTTCCATGCCAAAAGATGTCAGGGAATTGTTCCACTTGGAAGCATAGTATAAGAAAAAGTGACTGTGCTGGCGAGAATCCGGAGGATTTTTAGCAAGCTTGTAGCATGTGTCCGATTGGTAGTATACTGTACTTGTACGAACAAACACACAGTGAGATACTCTCGACTCGGGCTATGTGGATGGGGGCATTGACGTGACAGACCCACAGTTACCATCGTTTCGTCGAGACGATGTGCCAGGTAAAAAATACAATGTGAATGAGACACCATGACGGCCACCGCCGGGCATGGTGCATGGATGATTTGGTTCACTGGTTCATTTCTTGTGTTCAAAGGCGGAATGCGAGGCTTAACCGCTTTGCATGCCGCGAGGAGTTTGAAACCAAACCTTGTCATGATAAACTGTGCAGCTGAACAATGCAGAAGACGACGTCCGATCTACCTTCACCCGCAACTACCGCATCCCAAGACGTTGATCATGATTTCCAAGCGACGGATGGACCAGGTGTGTCCAATTTTTTTGACGGGGGTGTCCTAAGCGCGCTTTTGATGACAACCCCTGCCTCGTGCCAGCCAACGCAGAACGACATGCCCTCAAACGCACCTACTTGACTTTGCTACCTCATACCCAACTCGTCGAGCTTTGTCTCGCCTTTGAGGCTTATTCGCCGGTCCATGTTAAAGATTCTCTGTGGCCGACGAACCTTGTGGCCGCGGTTGCCGAGTTGCAGTTGGTACCACCGTCGTCGTCCCGAGACACACAAAAAAACACCACATCTGGCCCAGTGAAAACTGCGATTGACCCTCAATCATCCTCAGACAGCACCGATGGCCATGCGACCGCCACAAGAGACGACGAGCCTCCCATGTCAGAGCAACCCCGCATTTCTGATGACCCCCATCAGCAGCCCGAACCTTCTACATCTATCGCAACGCCCACTTTGGCTGCACCACCACAAGCACAAGGGCCACATCCTCCTACCCCCTATGGCTATCCGCCCACGCAATCTCTCCCCACCTATCCACGCACACCCTACTATCCTCCACTCGGCTACCCTCAAAATTTTCCACATCAATCCTCAGTGCCGTATCCTCATGCACCCTTCCCCCAATCGCATCCACACTTCCCTTTAGCTCAGGGTTCCGGACCCCCTTTTCCCACTGTCCCGCTGGCTCGCCATGCGCATCCCTTGGGACTACCGCCTACAGACCATAGCGGAATGGCCACCGATGATCTGCCAAGCTACGAGGACATGCTCGTGGAGGCACTCACCGATCTCAATGAACCCGACGGCTCTGCACCAAAATCTTTGTTTACGTGGATGGCATCACGATATCCTCTACATACCAATTTTAGACCGTCTGCTAGCCAGGCATTACAAAAGGCGTTCAAGAGAGGACGGTTGGAGAAGGGGAGTAATGGCAAGTACCGATTGAACGTTAGTTGGGATGGTGGATCGGTGAGATTCATGGTACTTCTTTACTTTGTGCGTATTCACTGACATCTTCCAGACATCCAAGCGGACAACACGGCGACCACAAAGTTTCGTCCAGATGGCGCTCCCGGCATCACACGGTGTTCCCACCACTTCGCCTTTCACACATGCTCCGCTTTCCCAGCCTGCTCGTGGTGCGCTAGCCCACGATCTATCTACGCCAATGCCCACCTCGGCACAGGAAAAAGCCCCACCATACACCCATTACCAATATCACTACCCACCCAGTGTGGCGTATCCTAGTTTTGGACTACCAGGGCAACCTCCGGTATCGAAGGGCGGCTTCTCAGTTGAGCAACTGCCGGTGGCAGCTGTACCAAATACTACTACCGCGCAGGCAGCTTCTAGCCAGGGCAGTGCAGTCAATGAGGAAGTCGGAGAGGGCAGCGATGCGTGGGAAGCTGCTCAGGCGATCCTCAAGGCCATCAATTTTGGCTCTATCCTGCAAGCCACGACTGTCAAACAAGCAGGGCCCTCCCCTTTTCAGCCATCGCCGCCAACTAATTCGGTGTACGCCGGGCCAGCGTCTGATCGAGCGCTTGCAGGTGGCGTGATGAATGGTGGTGGTGCAGCTGCCAGCCCAGTTCAAGAGTTATCAGATAGGGACCGTGCGTCCCTGCAAGCTCAATTGGCATTGCTTGCTGCTCAGCTCGCGGAGATTGCCGAAGACACTCTCGCAAATGATCTGAATGTTACAGATGAAGACGCAGACACCGAGGGAGGTCACGGTTCGGTGGGAGAAGACGACATGGAGGTCGTCGAGATCCCGCAGCAGGCAGCAGGGGGAGTCTGAGATATATTATATTAGGGCTCGAACTGAATGTGTGCTCCACATGCCGTATCCGCTCCTTGACATTGAGCGCAAACTTAGACACCGTGTGGGGATACTGCATTACGCCTGACTGTTCCGACATTAGGCCTTGGCTCCCTTGACTAACACTAAACTGGTTATATGGAACCACCGTCGCGGCCTGATAACCAACCCAGGACAACGCCCTGGAGGCGAGAGTGCTGGCCATCGCAAGCTCCCAGTTGTCGAGGGCTCCAGGGAAGATGAAGCGATTGCTCCGCGATCGAAATAGAAATACAAAGGCGGTCGTACTTGCCTGTTCAGGGCCGGGAAAACCCGGGCAAGAGGGAATCGGAACGGAATTGGGGAGAGAATACGGGCCGCGAGTCGTTCCTTTTCCTTCTTTAAACGCTAGTAAAAGGCGTTACTTTTTACTGTATGCAGTCCAGGTACCAAGTTACAAGCGTGTTTGGAAGGATCAAGGCGCACCCTTGCACACGATCTAAGATTAATTTGAACCCCCCACTGTGGGCACATCACAGGAATTATGGAGACTCTCCCTAGGCACACACCGAAATATTTGGCAATATTCAGGCTCTTTCACATTCCAACTCTCACGGGCTTTTGTTTTTCGTCAATGCCAGTCAAAAAGTCTCTTCGGTCTCCCTCTCTCGCTCCAATCTCTCCCCAACACCACTTCCAGACGTCTCACTCTTGCCATCCGTCGTTTCAGGACTTTCCCCTCGTTCAGAGCGCTGCTACTATCGCTGCTTGCGCTCAGGGGAAGCTTTTGCTTTGGTTTTTTTTTATAGTTTTGGGGTCAGCTTCCGTGGAACTGTTGGGGGAGGCGCTCGCACCCCATGCCCATCATGGCGATGATGGAGCCGACTCTGCAACTCATATTTGCTGCCCTGCACTCTGTGACCGTGTGCGTATTTCTCACATTCTTTTTCCGGAGATTAAATGGCACCCTGCTGACCAAAAGAGACTTGCCGTGTTTGCAGTGGGCGTTACAGCATCGCTTGTGAGTTCCAGCGTTTCCCCGCTTCCTGCCAAAATCGCCGTTTGGCTGATCCACGGGGTTGCCCATTACTTTTTAAAGGTGCCTGTACGTTCGTTCACCCTTTTGCTTTTCGGTCTGATTGAGATGATTGACTTTTTTTCTTTTTGTCGGCCAGATACCGTTCTTTTCTATGATTGGGTCATCTCGTTCGTCGATCCTTGCTACTTTTGGTCTCGAGAGTTAATTTCGTTGACTTTTGATCCTTTGTCGTTTAGGCTCGACGATGAGGTGGAGTTGGTAAGCGCGCTGCCTTTCCATTTTCCAATTTCTCCCCCTTCCTTGATCAACCGCTGAGAAAATGACCACTTTAGATATATTCCGCCCCGTGGAACCCCGTGAAGATTGCATATCTATTCTCTCGTTACTACCCACTGGCTATCTCGCCATTCCTCTTCTGGGGCTTCTTAGGAGACCACGAAGAAAGTGTTTGTCATTTGTTCTATCACGCTCTCTATGCTTGTTTGATGCCCACGGTGCGCTCGCTCATACTTCCTGTCCGATATTCACTGAAACTTCGATATAGACCCTGTCCGCACAATGTAAGCAACGCCTCGTCTACCCGTCTCCATGGGCTTTGTATTCACGCCTGATCATCCAGTCATCCTCATGTTGCGTTCATATGCATTCTCCGGGAGAAGAAAACTCGTTCTTGTCACTCTTTCTCTCATTTTCTTCACTCTCGTCGGCTGCGTTGTGTGGGTGATAAGCAAGGAATTGAATTGTTCGTCTCCCAGCTCGGATTATTTGACCTTCATTAACCCTCGATCGAAAACCAGTGACTGCCTTGTTCCTTATCGAAGAAACTAGTGGTTGCTTCGCCACGTCGAATCAACATGTTACTGGCGCAGTTGAGGCGGTTGGTGCCTATCAGTTAGGGGTACGTGCAAGGCTCTCCCTGTATGTGTGACTACTGACGTCAAACTGTAACAGATCATATCGGTAGGCCATCACTCGCATATGTGGCGTTTAGGTGCCTCATACTCGGATTTAGGTGCTGACCGCCTTCTTTGATTGCGTGAACGTCTTCGTGGTAGTCCGGGTAAGTTGTTCGCTTCTTCCTGTCTGTGGGCGAAATCAGACTTTCTTTTTTTCCACAGCATTGCATTCAAGAACGTAGCACGTTGGGGCCCTTGGGCCAGAGCTTCCTGAAACAAGGCATGCGTGATCAGTTTTTGCCCACCCATCACGAACGAAAAGTTAACTCAGCTTCGTCATTTAGGAGGGTTCGTCTACGTCATAATGACAGGTTTGAACGCATTGACAATCGGAACATACTTCTCGTGAGGCGCATCCAGAAGTTGTCTGGCCCGTAACTGACACCGTCCTTCTGCAGGTCACATCTATTGCTGCAAGGTGTAGGCTCTTGGTTTGCCTACATCTTACCCTCCGCCCTGGTAAGGTCTTGTTTCCCTTCGTTTCCAGCGAAGATACGTTTATGCTGATTTCGCTCACCCCTCCAGTCATGTCGGTTGTAAGTCGTCCATGTATCTGTGACCCTTTGTTGCTGAGCTGAAGATCTTTCTCAGGGTGCTCATGCTTCGTCGAAAGGTATCCCCGACGGAGACAGAATTGCATATTCAAATTTCCAACATGATAAATGAAGCACTCGAGATGGCCGGCGTGGAAACACTTCCCAATTCATCGAGGAGGAGCCTCCTGCCGGCCTATGATGAGCCAGTGCCATCCTTACGTGATCCTCCGGCATTGCCCTGACGTGCTTGGACTGGCCTACCTGGTACCATACAGGGCGGCCGTCAACCAAGACGATCCGTCTGTAGGCGGTCATCCTGTACAGTTCTTTGCACGCCCATGTCCTTCATGAGTTCATTTCCATTGGAGAAGGCATGAAGGTGCGAGTGACATGATGTTTCAGAAAACGTAGAGTCATACTGATGTTACAGAAAGGGATGTGCAAAAGTCACTGGGATGGATGAGGAAACAAGTGACGCTTCATGAATGTAACCCCCAAGCAAGTCCGAACACCGGGAAACAAACCTCGCCCCCGCATCGTTCGTGGACTCAGTTGATCTTGATCAGTTCGACCTCGAAGCACAGAGTGGCGTTTGGTGGGATGACTGGTGGAAAACCGCGAGCTCCGTATCCCTGCAGATATGTCAATTCGCTCAATGTTCCCTCAGTGTAAAGTTACGTACGTAGTCAGGCGTCACAACAAGTCGAGCCTTTTCACCAATAGAAAGTTGGGGAACCCCTAATGGGAAAAAACTCAACCTAGGCACGACAGTGGGAAGTGGGAAGGAAGCTGCATACCCTCGTCCCAACCCTTGATCACTTGGCCGACACCGATCTTAGTGACAAAGGGGCTGTTCCTGACCAAAGCAAGGGTCGGTAGGTGGGTGTGGGGACATTGGGGACGCATACACTTACCGGTCTCGGCTGGAATCGAACTTCTTTCCGTCGGTGAGGGTTCCTACATAATGGATGGTGACGGTGTCTGACCCGAGGCAGGTTGAGAATAGGAGGATGGGACAGGAGAGTGTTCATACCACCACGCTTGGGGAAGGTATTGCCATCTCCAGGGGAAAGCTTTTCGATTGTAACGCCCTGTGGATGGAGATGAAGCGGGAAGGGGCAGGGGCAGGAAGAGCTTACCATGGTGAGGATGAGAAGATGACTGCGGCTGAGGAGACGATGGATGACGATGGAGAGTTTATATAGGAAGCAGGGTCGGGGCGTGGTGGCTGCAGACGAGATCTCGATTACATTTTCCTGAAATCGAGCAAGAACGCGGTTTAATTGAGTTTTGGCTGGAACTTGTCTCTTATCGATTGTCGATGCGTACCCTCGTCCCTCTCTCCTCTCTTTTGCGCATACCTCGATTTTATTGTATATTATACATATATCCCATCTCCCTCGTATCGATTAAAAAAAATAACTCCGATTGATCACAACTCAGCTTTGCCTTCGTCGGGTCCTAGGACGGTTCATATGGGTTGGGAGTCGCCGTGTCTGGAGGGGGATATCGCTCTCTCACACACACACTCTCCGTGCCGATCTCAAATAGAGATAAGAAGATGGCGATAGCGACGGCAAAAAAACGAAAAAAACCGGCAGGGATTGATCCAAAACGGAAACTCAAAACACTCTTACGGCGTCGGGACTGTCCGGGGGAGAGGGGAGGGATCCTGCAAAAAAGAGGACAGTACGATATGCATACCGCAAGGAAAAGGGCCAACTCCGATGATAAATGATAAAAACGAAGCGATCGGCAGAAGTGAAAATGTTTAACAGCTGACTTCGGACACGTCCTTCGACGGGGGGGGTCGTTTTGCCTAAAGTTCACTAGCGTTGAAACCGCTGCCCTGGCTCCGATTCTCCGCGCATGGTCGTGGGTGTTCGTGGAAGGAAGACGGGGGCGTGGGTTGTGTGCGTGTAGGTGTGAGAGAGAGAGAGGGACCACGATGTATTGGGGGAGAGAGGGTGCGCAGACACGCACGAAGCAAGGCATGACCTCAAAAGATAATGATATCCCTATTCGGTCCGCCGTTCCCGAAAAAGTATAACTTCTATCCAAGAGCCCGGCCAATCATGCGATCCAAACAGAAACAGACTAAGAAGCCTGCGCCCGCACCACCTTCGTCCCCATCCTATCTGTGTTCTGTTCAGATGACATTCACCCCCACGACCCCGTACGCTAAGAGGAATGACTAGCTAGCAAACACCGAACCGTTCAATCCGATACCCACCCGCAGACTCCTTGCCCCCGCCCAGCGGTCGCTCTAGCTGGCCTAACTAGCAAGCGCGCGTGACACACCCCGAAGCGCGTACACGTGGCTTTCTCGCCCCAGGGCCCACACTCACACCACCATTACCATTACCAGTTGGCATTGTCGGGCCAAGCGGGCCCTATCTAAACTCGCAACCAATGTGACGGGTCCTCTCGCACGATGACTTGACTTGACTTGACTTGCGTCCAAGCTGTTCAACCCTGGAACGTGCGTGGTTCGGCGGCGGCCCTAGAACTCTGGATCAGACCACACGTTGCTGACATGCCCCCTTTCCCCCCCGTTCCTCCTCCCGGTTTCGTCGACGGTCCAGGCGTACGTGGCCCCCAAGTTTTAACTTTGACAACCACCACACAAAGTTTCCGGATTTTTCTCTCGTCGAGAGCGCCCAGCGCGCGCAAGCAAGGTAATCGGTGTTACAACCTTTCGGCCACTTTTTTCCCATTATAATCGCGTTTCGCTTTCAACACTATTCCGCCGTCGATCGACGTTGTTGTCTCACCGGTATTGCGCCCGTCGGTTTTTAGAGAGCATGATAAGATTGGCCATAATTGTCCCACCTCGAGCGTATCCCTATTCCCCATTAAACTTCCAAACGCACGCTCGCTGGGACAACCCTTGCTCGTGTCCAAACGACGGGTCTCCGTGAATCATTTCGAGATAATGTGAGAAGACGCGGTATCAGAGTTTACGATCAGGGTCCGAACGAGATCGTCCCTGCAGACGGCCCATAAATCCATTTCTTTTCGTTCTCTCTCCCATCACTTCTCCATCTCGGTAATATCGCTAACAACACAGATGGGACCCTCAATCATGCCCAACGTCAGGGACCACAGGATCATGGCAATGCACACTTCTCATCCACGGGCCTCTTACTTCTTCCCTGACTCGGAATCCTTACACCTGATCATCCATCAATATCTTTGACTGCTTGCAGGTGACCCGGACAAATCCGAAGACATGTGCGACACTGTTTGCCAAACTTCCGTACTCCCCTAAGCCTTGTGACCCGACATCGATTGACGGCGCTTGCTTCTTGCATTCATATTTCTACCATCGCAGAAGAAAGTGCCAGACGTTGTGGCCTGCGTCCGAAGATGTATTCAGCTATCGTCCGGCACCCATTGATGCTCCGAGTGAGGCAGCAGCAACTTGAACTAACCGAAAGATAGGGCTTCTAGATGAGGCCCGATAAGTCGACCACCCCTATCTCATGCCGGCCAAGGCAATCATCATTCGAACCCCTCTTGCTCTCAGGAACTGCAACTTTCTCAGCCGTCCCATATAGGTGATGACGATACGATCTCGCCATCTCTTCTTCATTTAACGGAAGTTAAGACGTCCGGTCCCTTGTGGATTTGCGTGATACTCGTGGCTGGCGCTTTCGGCTCGATCTCATACGTGATCTCACGTTATACCTTATCGCGAGTCCTCGCATCTTGCACGCGTGCTTTGGACTGTGAGTGAGGGGTCTTTAAGAAGAAGTATCCCCGGTGGCATCGGCGCAGGCGGTATCACATCCAAGAGTCGCGATCCTGCGCCCTGCTTCGTGACGGTAGGATGTCCTGATTCACATTCCTTTTGATCAACTGACCCTGCGCGCACCCTCTGATCTATCTTCGCCCAGTACTCTACGGATCGGCCACACGAGCTCCTTTTTCAGGCTCGATGACCGCCTCCCTATGTGTCTTGATCACGGCTCTCGTGCGATCGTCCACTTGATGGGTGTATCTCCGCGCGATCTTCTCATGGCGTGCATCACCAGCATGGTATTTCGGGATCGCAAAATGATGAACGAGCGGCAATCGCAAGCCTTATGCTGAACTGCCTGTGGTATCTCGCTTACCTCGCAAAAACCCCTCTGCAGGGATAATAGGTTGTGGCACACCCGGCACGTTGCTTGGTTGGATTCATCGACTCCCATCTATCGGGGGGGACAGCCCTAGTTGGTTTGCGCCTCATCGTCGCCTCCAACTATCAGCATACTTGGACCGGCTCGGTGGCCGTCTCGCGCCCCCTTCAGTGGCGCGTGCTTTCATAGTAAGATCCCCACTACACATGTGGGTCTATTCCGGCATATTCTTCGTGGTCATCTCCAAATGCTCCCAATACAATCAGGTTTTTAGCATCGATGGGGAAACATCGGGATGTTTACCTCAAATAACGTTGGTGGGCCCTGGGGCCTTCGCTCCCTGTTTTGAGTTGATAAGCACTCATAACCGTTTGTATGAGATTGGAAGCATTATTACGACATGCTCGCAGAAATGAATTGACCGTACGAGCGCTGCGCTGCGGGCACCGCGAGAAACATTACAGTAACGAACTCAAATATTGCCGAGATGGTGTTTACGCCGACTCGCAGGCGCAAGGCCGTTCCGCGATCACTGCGGAAATTTACGCGGGCAGTGCGGAATGTTGACTGTGGAGTTAAGCAGCGAGACCGAGCGACGCAAGCACATATCAGCATCGCATCACGGCGGTGTATGGCCCCCATATCCGATAACTTGCGAAGGGAGGGACAGGGACAGGAGGCGGGGAACGACGAAAACTTGGGGCCCACAACTGGGGAGGCGCCAACCCAGCGGAGACAGCTGACTGATTTGAGCCACTGTGTGACAGCACCCCTTCGGTCCGTAAATTAAAAGGTCATGCAATCACGGATTCGGGAGCTTCTGTGAAGTCGGCAGCGTCAGGCCGCCGAGTAGGTCCCTCTCGAACAAAGGGGGAAGGGCCGAGGGGGGGGGACGCAGCGTGAGGGGGAATACAGTGGAAGAAGTCCGAGGTTACAGGGAAAAAAAGATGTCGGGCGGGATTTTTCCACGTAAAAAGACACGAGTTTCGAGATGAGATCGGAATTGCGAATATTTGGCATCGCCCGAGAATCCCGATCCCGAGCGCGGTTGCTCTCACTCTTTGATGTACAGTAGTAGGTGGTACCAGTATAACCCCCGCCCGCCCGCTAACCCCACCTACAAGTCAAAACAAGTATGAAACAGCACAGCAAAACGGCATGAGCGGTGAAATTAATCTCTCTCGCGGTCGCAATGTCTTGACAAGCGTGTCATATCTGCTCGGTTACAGTTACGATGTGCGCCACTCCTCAAGACGGGCGAGGACGGTCAATATGAATCCAAGTGCGTTGCACCTTGCTGTGCCATACAGTAGTAGTTGTCTCCACCAGAAGGTCAAAAAAGCAAAAAAGAGGGGCGCGTGCGTAGTTCGAAATGCGTAGTTCGAAATGTGTTTCGCGATCGCGATATCCCGGCCCTCTACGAAATCTGGCCACCCAAATTTGACATCCTTCTCGCTGAGATCTGCGCGGTGCTTTGACGTCAATGGATGGATGGGGGTGTGTGCGAGGTTTTTGAGGTGAGGGGAAAATAAGAAGCAACCCCTGGTTTTAGCTGGCTCTGGCTTTTCCCTTTATGTTTTTTTTTGGGTGCGTGCCTCATCCATCGGCTCATCGATTCCACTCCGCTCGCCCTTCCCCCCCCTTCGATTATTTTGACAGAAGCGGCGGGGGGGTAATAAGGGGGAGGAGACTGAGCTTGAGCCTGAGCCTGTAATTTCGAACCCTAGGCTAAGGCACCCTCACTCTCCCCGCCGTACCCACCGCACCGACGGGGAAGAGTCTAGGCTTGAAGTGCATTGATTATTACAAAAAAATGATCTTTCTGTAAAACGCACCGCTCATCGCAGTGAGCGTCATTTATCATTTCCTTTGTTCTCTCTCGAAAGTCGGAAAGATTGAGGGGGGGTGTCAATGAGAGAGGAGAGAGGCCTGTAGAATGCACGTTTGCGTGCGTGCGTGCGTGCATGGCAGTCCCTCCCTCAGATTCGCCCGCGACCCCAACCCAATCTGGCCCGCCCCTCTCCCGCGCCCCGCCCCTTCCATTCGCTTCGACAGACACAAGAGCTTCTCACGGGTAGACGGCCTTTTCGCCCTTCGCCGCTTGCCGGTATTTGCCCATTTAATTGGTTGGGGGGGAGGAAAGAGCGCCCGAACCCGAACAGTGCCACCGACCAATCACCAACAGCCATAGCCATACAGACCCCTTCGGGGCCCTTCCCCAAAACCCCGCGTCCGCGTCCGCGTTTCCATTCTTTTTCTTCTAAATTTGCCGGTGGGGGGGTCCAGAACGTGGGCGGGACCGCGTAGCGCGGCCCTCCCTCCCTCCCCTGGACCTGAACCCCCAACCCCCCTTACATTACAGGGTTGGGAACGGCGCGGCGCGCGGCGCTGCCTCCTGCCACTCACTGCCCTTGAGGCGCACTGAGCGGGGGGGCACGCATCACTGTATGGAGAGATCGAGGCGAGCGGGGCGCTTAGATCCTTTGTAATTCGCCGACCCACGCCTCTGACGTCGCGAGGCCATCGGCATGCGAGACACACACCGCCTCCCTCCCCCTCGGCGTGTACGGTTCTGGGCCTCGGCAGGTAAAGACTGGAATGATTTGACGTATTGTATCGTATCGTCCCTGGAAATGCTCCTCAGGGTTCCTTCCATGTGGCTTTGGCCCTTTGGCGTGCGGTGCCTCTTCTTTAATTATGCCACCCCGGAATGGACGAACCGCAACAATAGTTTCATTTCATTATTCGCGTTGAATGCGAAAGAACCGAAAGAAAAGAGCGTGGCACGGGACTCGGAACTACGACGGCCCTCGATCCGATAATGGAAAAAATAAGATAGACAAAAAGGAAAAAAAAAGATCGACGAGACGAGGGATAATAAAGGGACGGGGACATGAAGGGGCCCAAGCACGCTACGATCTCGCTCGCCACGATTAGATTACAAGCACAAAGCACGCGCGCACACAAAGGGTGCGGTCGCCCACCAAATTCAAACCTAGTAGGGCAATGGTCCCGGGTCGGACCAAAACGCGCGTTTCTTTGGTGGACGAGGCGAGGCAGAATACGTAGTCTCCTTGGAGGGGGGAAGCCTGAGGCGAACGTTCGCTCCGAAAAAAAAAAGAAGGGAAGGGAAAAGATCGAGAGTGGGCCGGCCATCAATCGACCTATAGTTTGAATCAACCATGCCCCTCTGCAAGCCGATGGCCGACAAGGGACCCTCATAGTCTATAGATAGAAAAAAAAGAATGTATGTATCGCGATCGAGCCCGGGTCTCGACCAAGGTCTGTGTGGAAAATGGCGCGGCCCACGCAAGGCAAGAGCAGCACAGCAGTACAGCACGTACTGGCGGCGCGGCGCTTTCGAAGGAAAGGGGAAGGAAGAAAAAGCGCGCAAGGGGAAGTCCGCTCCACAAGGGACGAGACAAAAAAAACGTTTTGGGTGTGTGGCTCGGAATCCCCAAAGGAAAGGGCCGAGACCCTCGTCGGCCCTCATCGACCACACATCGACCACCGACCGGTCCAAAATAGATTTTCACCGAGTTCCGAGTTTTGTGAGACGTGAGACGACGAACCACCCCAGTCCAGTCAACATCACGCGACTTTTTTGCGCTGACTGGCTGGCAATCGCGAACCAATAGGTGGCCCCCGCGCGATCAAAAGTCCCATCCATCCGCTCTCCCTCTGCCCAAGCCCGTGCGGCCGTGCGGCGGCGCTCCGCCAGCTTGGCATACATAAATACAGTGGCACTACTACTGGTAGTGACAGACACGTACTATACATACAGTAGGGGTCGCGATCGCCGGAGAACCCCTTCCACAGATCGTAATTTCAGCATACCCATGCGTCATCGCATTCCGGGGTGGGGCGCATGGCACCACCATGCGTGCGCGCCATGCATACGTTATCAGCGCTAACCGGCTCAAACCCAACCGCCCTCACTCTCGGCCCATCACCGCATCACCCCCTACCCCAACAAAGACTGCACAATGTTGGGCCGAGAGCGCTGTCGGTTTCGTTGGGTTGCAATCAATCAACCAACCACAAATGGGTCCGGAGTCGAGCAGAGAACCCCGGCTACAACCCCTACCCGGTAAAGACCCAAAACCCGAAAGTTGGCGTGTCGAATGACGATGGGTATGAGTGATCGCCTCTACCTCTACCCGCCGCCGAGAAAGTCGTCAGACGAACCTTTGTGGGTGGGTGAGGCCGTCATGAGGCCGCCCTGAGGTAACTCCCTCCCTCTCATGCTCTACCCGGATTCGCTCTGCTCCACATCGTTGTACCGCTCGCGCGCTCATGTATGATCTCATCAAGTTGTCGGGGGTTTGAAATTAAACATATCACTTTTTTTGGTTATTGTTTCAACGACAAACAGTCCCATGTCCATGACGAACAGTATCAATGACGCGCGAAGGGGGCGGGAAACAATATTAATGCAACGAAGAGCTCTCGACCTATGGAACTCGGTCAACTCAAATTCCTTGTGCGGATTCAGGGCGGTGTTAGGCCTCAAAGGCCGTTTTGTTCATCATTAGCTTTGATAGGTCACAATCAAGGCGTTGGCGAATACGTGATGGCTTGGGATGAATTGACGCACCGCAAGTGGGGCAGCAACGACCGCTTTCCGGCTGAGCACGTCTGCACTTTCGTCATCTCAATGCCACTTTCCTCCTACTCAATTACCTATTCCTCCTAGTCGACACATATCGTTCTCATTATCGGTCCGAGTGATTATTCGTGTCATTGTCTTGGTCCGTTCCTTCCCCGACGTGGGGCACAATCTCTTAGGTTGGTATGACGTCTTGAGAGATGATCACGACAGGTGCTTTGATGTTGCCTTTACATGAATCAAGATTGCATCCAGATCACACAAACACCATAGTCTGACAACACAAAATAGGCCAGAGTGAAACAAAACACCAACCCCAAATTAGAGATTCGCATTATTACCAGAGAAAGCGACCAAAGCCACTTCACGTACGACGAGGGAAGAAAAGAAAAAGAGGTCCAGGCCGTCGAAGTGAATAGTATGAAGAATCCGAGGGTAACGTAGGAGGTATTGGTACAACTAAGACAAAAACGGCAGTCTGATGGTACATGATATACAGCGTGCAGGCGAAAAGGGCCCATTGACGGGAGTAAAGTAACTTGACGATATAAAACTTTTGGTTTGTAGAAGGGGTCGCAAAAAGGAGATCGCGGACGAGCGACGGTGACACGGGCACGAGACGACCTTGATTGATACGGAATGCGAATGGGGGGCGAACTTGATTGGTGCAGAAGACGATATGCGTGGTAGATGCGCGTGATGAGATGGATAATAGGAATAAGTAGGCGTCGGCGCCGGCGTGTCATGAATGAAGTCATTATGTGCTCGTATAGGAAAGGTATCTTGCAATTGTGGTATGAATGCGACGATGAAACGATATGAAGTTGGGCCATGGCGAGAATGCGGAGAACGAAGGTCCTCAGCGCCGCTCCTTTCCAGGGAACAGGAACAAGCGCTTCATTTGTGGTTGGACTTCTACCTCCGTCTCCACGACCGTCGTTACGCCGTCAATAACGCGGCGCTCATAGCGGATTTCTTTCCTAGGAGGCATAGGCATCACAGGATATGTTGTCATGTTGTCGTAAGACCATGAACGAGCTGTGGAAACTGTGTCAACGCCCAGTGATAGATGACCATGAAAAAAACACACTTTCAACGGTAGGCCGCTTTGCTGTGGGCAGCGAGCAAGGTAACTCATTGTGGTCAGGGAGCGCATCCGTAGAGTCACTCCCACTCTCCACACTGACTTCACTCCCATGTCGACTCAGCGGACTACGCATATAACTGCGCGCAGAACCCGAGCGCCAGCTTGACACAGAAGCGCCATCATTCGAGTTCGAGTGGTAGGAGCTTGCCGACGAGGCCTTGAGCTTCACATCGGGGACTAAAAGCTTGCCCTCGGCACCAGGCTTCAAGATGTTTTGCTCGCGGCGGCGGGTGGAAGCAGGGAATGACTGTGCTTGCGGGGCAGAGCCGGAAAGGGAGGACCGAGAGTCAGAGCGTCTTGAAAATGCAAGCGCAAATTTGGAACACAAATCATCTGATGTGTTAGCGCGAGCAGCGGAAGAGAGGCGGGAAGAGCCAGGAGAGTGCATAGACGCCATCGGTGTGTTGTTATCACCGATCGTCGAGTAAACGCCCGTGGAGCGATGCGGGGAAGCAACAAACGAACTGTAGGCGGCTGGGCGCTCGTCGCGTCTGGTAAGGCTGGTACTCGAGATGGGGGCATTGGGGGAAGCCAAGGAATAGACTGACGAACGCCAAGAGTCAGAACCGTCGGTCCAGCCTGGGATAGGCCTGCGCTCCCTTTGGTTCTGACTGGAAGGCCGCACTGTCTTCGTCGAATCTGAGTGAGAACACAGAGTTTCCTTAATACGCCGGGCAGCCATCATGATACCGCTCTGATAGTCGTTATCAAACCCGATAGCGGGCTCCCGAGGGTCCTCATCGAGTATTGGGGGCCGCGGCGGAAGAGGGGGGAAATCATAGATCCGTGCCAGAGCATTGATAGCGGAGCACTCGGATGCGAACGGATTGCACTCAGAAGCAAGGGTGCTACCCTGCGAGTCGGGAGAAGTGGAGGGGCTAGAACAATCCGACTCATCCGCAAGGGAAGGAATAGTACTGAAAGAATTGTGGGGGACTGGTGGGAGAGGGGGGGAATCCCGAGGGTCTCGATCGGGATTGTAGTCGAGAGAGAGGCCACCATACATCGAGTTAAGATCCGCAAGACGGCACTCATCGGAACAATACAGAGGTGTCGGATTCTGGTCAATGACTGTCCGGTGCTTCATAGCGACCGGAGGTGTTTGAGCCAGGGTTGGAGGGACAGCGGATCCTGCATCTCGCTTTGGATCCGAACGCTTAATTGTACCGTTAGGCTTGACGCGCCCAGTCCCACGAACGAGTCCACCGGGTCCTTTTTGACGAATGGTGCCGGTGGTGCGGCGTGCCTGTCGCGTGGCAGGCAATTGATTGGTATTCGTATCCTCTTCTGAGGGAGAAAGGTTGGTGGGAGGGGGGATGTTAGAAGGAATGTGTATACGTACCAGAGGCAATGGGTGAGGATGGCGGCGGGGCGGGTATCGGGGAATATTCTGAAGGTTGTTGCGCAACAGGGACGAGGTATCGCTTAGGGAGGATCTGTCTTGAACAGACGGGACACCAAGAGGTGTCGAGGTGATTCATGTCGTCGATAATGTGTGCGGGGAAATGGGGGGATGGTGGTAGGGGAGAGAAGAGGAGAGGGCTTCAAAGGGAGAATTAATAAAGGATGGAGGGAGAAATGGAATCGAGGCTGACCTTTGTTCTCCAGTCGAGAAAGATGAGAGTGAAGTCAAGACGGGAGCGGCGGGAGGAGTAGTCGTCGAATCGAATTGGGGGCGAAAAAAAGGGAAATGGAAGTGAAAGGAAGTATTTATAATGATGACAAGTGGACGTTGCTCATTCGCCCTCGCCATGTACCCGGTTGGGCGGTGCCAGACACACCGACATTTTTCCCTTTCCCTTTCCCTCAACTCGCCCTCCCCTCTCCGCGGTATCTCGGCATTCACATTTACAATCGTGGATCGTGATCTCCCTCTTCCCCTCCCCAAAACAATGCTCTTTCCCTCTCTTTTCTCTTGTCTCGGTCACAAGTTCGTTCCCCTTGTCATCTGATTTTCACATCCCTTCCGATGTCTCGACCAACCACATCTCGCATGCGACGGCCAAACGTCACCAATCACATCATCCAATCCCATCTCAGATCCCAAGATCCCCGCCCCATCTCACATGGATCTTGCTTTGTCCTGCCCCTCACTCGCCTCAACTTTCAACTCGCCTCGTTTTTCTCTCGCCTCGCCTCGCCTCACTTTCGCCTCCCCCCGTTCCGTGCTCTCCGCAATTCAAACCATGTGCTCGAGACACTGCCAATCACCACCGTCGCTCTCCTGTCACGCGCTTTCGTCCGTTACACGGGATTCCTGGTCTCCCCGATGGACTCTTATTCCGATGCACATGTTAAAGGCTCTTGAGCCTCTGGCGACACCCTCTTTGTCCTCTCCCGCCGTCGCACCTCATTCCTTTTCCGTCTAGCCGCCCTCACATCGATACAGTAACCGTTTCTTCTCCAATCTGGCAACTCTCTGCTTCAATGCATTCCTCACCATCTATTCGGCCGACGTATTAGGACCTTCCAACTCATCAGTGCCTTGGATCACCTGCTTTACAACCATTTCGGCTCTGTTGGCGAAATGTATAGCGTCCGTGTATCGCATTTCTACTTCACATGATACCGTTTGCAGGCGAATGTGAGCGACATCCATCCGACTTCCTTCCCCTTTCTTGACTGGAAGCTTAGAGTCTCCAAGTCTTGCGTAGGTAATCGTCATAATTGTTATACCCACTTTAGAGGGACGTACTCTGGTAATAAAATACATCCCCGACCATCGGCGACTTACACTAGTCAGTCGATTATTGCCTATGTCGTTAGTCACCTCCGACCTTGCTGCCATCACTCCCATCGAAACACATCACAACGAGCGTTTGAAATGTCACAGGTCCATCAGTATACGCGCTCCTCCCTGCCATGGCTTTAATGGGTTTTGGTCAAGTCCACCCTTGGTCCGCGGAGCTCCAAGCCGGCTTGGGTATGACTTCGGAACTACCCGCTCCACTCACCATCGTCTCACGCTTATGTCCGTAATTTATTTCGTTTTGCCTTTACTCCCAACGGCACCAGTACCTCTGGTGTGACCAGTAGGCATCCACTCAATCAGCTGAAAAATCCCGTGTCCATGAATGTGTGTGTGTCATTTCTCCGCGATGGTCCCGGCGTTACCCACAGGGCAAAGACGACTCGGCCCCCACATCCGATCTACCGTAATTCCTGTCGCTGTCGCCCACGCAATCCGCCGACCCTTGGCATCGGCATCCCCCGCAACACGTCTCATGGCTTCCCCTTCTGCGCGCAAATTGCCGCTCGCCCCTCTGAATCGCCCGTTGACAATTACCCCACATGCATACATATCTGCCACGCGCCACTTCCGAGCTTCTCGAAGCCCAATCGTCGCGCCTACACTGATTAGTCAGATGACCCTGCAAGTTCCTGTCGCTATTTATGGACCGCCCTTCCGACATCGGGCTTGCGTCCGATACAGTATCATTCGGCGGTTTTACTGTACCTATGACAGCCATGGGACCGCGCGAATGGCACCAAACCCTGGTACGGTCTTAAAATCCCGTTATCTTGCCCCGAGTGGTGGGGACTAGGGTAATCCGACTACCCAGGGGCATCTTATGTCTGACTCGATTTTTCATATCGGAACAAACGTGCTGCAGACATCGTAACAGCCCAGGGAGACTCTACTCGGGAGCCTTCAAAATTGTTTGTATCGACTGCAATGGGGCGTAGTATCCCGTCCGTGCGCAAATTGAACGAACGTTCGATGTCAAAACTCCTCCGACCCCAAGCGCCCGTAAGTAATATTCAGTTGACCCCACATTGCTTGAAATGTCCCACACCGCTCCACAAGTATTCGGGTACCGGAGCGGGCTGCAGTTCTATCCGGGAAGCTTTTTGTGGTTCTATACACCCGTTGAAATGTGGTCATGATGCCTTTTTTTTGCAGCTTTCTTGCGATATAGTTTACCCGCTCTTCCCTGTTTAATGCCGAACTCCACACATCAAGACGACCGCGACTTGGTGATGGGTTATCATGCGAGGTTTGACGTCCCTATTGCGTCGGAACTAAGACTAGTGCGGTGATCCTTTGATCATCAGGTGCTGTGAAACTAGCGGCATGATGAATAGGCATCTCTGATTCCTAGGCTCGTATCCTACATGGGACTGTTGATTCATGGTGATGACCAATTGCGATCAATGCATAGGTGTAGTAACCCAAACATGACGCCGGAACCCACATCTGGTCGACAACAGTCCGTTTCAGCTGCGGCTTCCCACGATTCTGTAGCATCACTGGCGCCACATGGCAAGCATACATTCATCCGGTTGCGAAAACGATACGTTAGTGGGACTAGCAAGACATCTACGAGGAACTGAGGTACGGCGAGGCAAGACATTCCCACTTCGTCATGTGTCTGACTTCAAGTCCGAGCCTAGCTGTACGTTACACCTGTCAGTGAGTGACCCCCAATCACAAATCACATTCGGTCCCATCTATACGTTTCCGATGCGCTTTCTGACGTCGTAACGTTGCAAACGACACTTGCAGAAATCGACATCGACAGCTGCCCAAGTACGTCAGAAGAGCCTCCTAGTCAGTGAGGAAGTATTCGGCAATACCCTACGACCACTTCAGCTTCCCTCCCAATATGGAGCAAGTCTTTCTTCCTTTGTATACTTCTGTGAACGAAAATGAAAAGACAGAAGTTGAGATCGTCCACCACGCTCCTGTTTCTTTACGAGCTCCCTGGGGATCGAATTAGGATTACTACCTGCCATGTTCTC
>Ga0307510_10002162_pt1 | contig 22195 bp, 15 predicted proteins | sample 12_EM_MG_FD_207224 | JGI IMG/M metagenome (GOLD analysis project Ga0307510, IMG submission 207224) | Populus trichocarpa ectomycorrhiza microbial communities from riparian zone in the Pacific Northwest, United States - 12_EM | ecosystem: Host-associated > Plants > Roots > Unclassified | place...
GATAGGATAGTTTAGTTTTGGTTGATTTAGAGGAATTTGTTTGGGTGGTGTAGGAAGTGCTGGGTGATGAGGAGGGGTGCGTTGCCATCGATCGTTGAACCGCCGTTATTTTTGTCCCCCGACAATAACAGTCCAGCTCCGAGACGCCTAGAGCAGAGAAAGCTCTTCTAGGGTGCTCTTTGCAGTGCTGTTTTCCGGCGTGGTTGATAAAAGGCACTCTATTATCTTTTAACATATCTTGATGCGTGATGCATATAACTGGACTACCGTACTGCCTAAGGCTGGGTATAGCCTTAAAATATGAACATCCTCACCAGAGAACAAGATTTGAATAAGATTAGACCCAGCCTTCCGAGCTAAATGATAGGTCAACCACTCTCTCTAATTGCAGGAAGATTTCTCAGCTTGAATATTAGAGCAACTCAAGGGCCCTAGCTTAACCACCCACTTCAGAAAGCCCGGAGATCCAATCTATATTATGTTCTTTCTTCAAAGTAAACTTACAAAATACAGGTACAGAAGGCTGTGCAGAACAGGAGGGAGAAGACTAGTCACAGTAAAAATTAAAAAATTAAAAAACCCCTGAAGGTTATTACCAAGCAAAAGGCAGCAAGCTAGCGGGTTCACTTAGCCATGTCACCCAGGTTTTGAGAAAAGAAACTGGTACCCTGACCAATAAACCAATACCAATTTTACCAGAAGCGTATCATAATAGAAACATAGAAAAAGACAAAACCAGAGCTAAGAAAGTGGAAACAGTCCAACAGAAAATGACTTTAAAAAGAAAAGCTAGTTAAAAAAGAATGAAAGGATTAGAAAATATAAATGAAAAAATAAATATGGAAGAAATGGTATAACTTTAAGACCTATTCGGCAGGCAGAATCAAATAAATAGCGATATTTTTTTATAAAAAAAAACCACATTTCTATATACCCAAAGCAGGCTAGCTCTAGGGGAAAGGCCAACACCATAGTCAGGTAGCAGATGCTCCTCTACTGATTCTGTGCAAAAGAAACAGCGGGGGGGCTTACAGGTTGTGGAGTAAGGAAAATTGTGATGTTGGGATGTACTTCACCTGTTGTTTAACAAAACTTCACACAGCACCATTTTCCTTGCCCCCCAACATAGGGGCCCCGCTTTCCTTTGCCTTTCAGAGAGAATTAGTACAGGCTTATCTACTGTACTATCTGACTATGATACTAATTATTTCTTTGGAGTTAGCATGTGTCGGGTATATCGAAATATACTGTTTTCAAAAAACGGCGATTTACTTTTATCGTGCGTCCCCAACAGGCGCTGAAACTTTCACCAGCCTTTCTCCTCCTCGATTCCCATCACAGTCAACAACCTATCATCATCCCCTACACCCTCCACCCTCTCCTCTTCTTGTGGATATCCCTCTAACAACTATTATAAGGGAGGGTGGACCAGGAAACTAACTTCCGGTTTGAAGTCTAATATGTTTGCTGTCCCACTATTTTCCCCTGACAAACTATGGCCAACTTTACCAACACTAGAACAACCAAGTCTTCCGAACAAACGAATAGCGCAAGACAGCTGAGTAATTTGCTCTTATACGCGCCAATCCCTAATTGAAAATCCTGTCATTCAGCCGTCACATCACCATGGGTCCAAAGGCGCTGAAGAAGACAACCTATGATAACGCTGATCCTAGAAAAAATGTTTTTTTGTGGCTTTTCAGGGTGTTCTAACAGTTTAGAATATCTTCGAATATGCATGACCTCCGTGCGCGAGTTGTTGTAGGACTTTGTAGATGCTTAAACTAGTTTTGGGTGATTCTGGAGATGTACGATATTTAGGTCTGGAGATGGTGTTAAGACCTCAGTGATCCCCTGGCAGTTCTTTAATTACGCTTTATATAAACTGTTAGGAGGCCAGAGCAAAAATCTCTGTGTGTGCATGAATAGGATCTTGACAGGGAATCAACAGAAAGGTGGATATGAAGACTCAAAGGGCACACCTCCCCTTGGTTGTGACTGCTCCCACAGGAGCTTCGGTTATAGATACTACGTCAAGTATGGCACAGAGAGGAGCCGCTACGTCTTCCACACAGTCAACAAACCCCTCCAGGCTCTCCGATAGTTAGGCAGAAATATAGGGTTTGGGAGGGGTATCTGCTGTCTATAGTCTTCGATGTTTCCAAGCGAGGCGCCAACGATGTCCTAACGATGTTTCTTAAGGAGGTCTGGGGAAATATGCTTATCTCGGCCCACGGCATCACTTGTTACCCTCCGTCTGTGGCTCCCTGATATCTGAGTTAGCTTCTTCTGACCGGGGTTCGGAAGACCACTTTAGCGTGAGAGTAGGGCGAACGGTAACCATTTTGCAGATAGTAGAAGAGCTCAAGCCCAGCTTAGAGTGCCCACCTAGCACGAGGACATCCCATAACAGACAGAGTTTCCAATAGCTTAGGTCATAGGAAATAATGACGACTCCTATAGACTTAGTACGCAAAACGCAAGTCCGCCAAATCCTATCCCAAGTCACACGCTGTTGTGGAGATCGGGCCCAAAGTCAATGTGCCTCAAGTTACAAGAGGTTGGTGCTGTTGTGGGCGCCAGACGTAGTTTCAGATCCCATAGCCGATAGTCACCCAAGCTCCTCCTCCAGCTAAAGCCCAGCATTGTTAGTGTTCACCGATATACGTATGATATATCAGCCTTCGGCACTATTGATAAAGGGAGCTCAAGCAGAGATCAGGCATAGAGAGCGCCAAGCGCCAAGCGGCCCGAGTGACAGTGAATGAGTACAACAGACCGCCCCCAAGAGTCTCGCCTGTCACAACTATGATAGCCACAGCAACAGATCCCCCTACCATATTATTTGATTCCCCGCTGCTAGGCAACGAAATCTGCCAACGCACCCATCTACTGAACAAGACGAGTAATCTACAGTGCAGTACTCGAGTACTGGCGCGCGCCTTCCCTTGTCCCTGCCAAGACAGGCAAGCCCAACCACCTCGTTTCGAAACGTGCTGTTTGGCTGTAAGGCTTAACTCAGCAGAACATCCGAATCTGAGACTTGAAAATGAAAACCATGTTTCCTCTCAGATCTAAGATATGTGATCTCCGTAACATGATGCATTTCGATCTATGCCCATTCCATTTCAACGCAGGTACTGGGCTCTGCACCACTCGCGCGTTAAATCTGGAATGAGGAGAATTATTGATTGGACACTCCGGATTACGCGAATGGCGCAATGAGGTTGACGTGGTAACGGGAGTTAAGTTAACCTTTTTTAACTGGCTATCCAACGGAAGAAGGCAAAAGGCGGGTGGTTGGTTGGTTGGGCAACCGATTATTGATTGTGCCTCCCACTGTGGAGGAAGCTGCGACACCTGCCACGCAATTTCGTCGCGCCCGGGGGGTCAAAGTAAATACTGTGCTCCCCTCCTCTTTCCCCAGCCCTCTTTTTTTTCTCTTGCCCACCATCCATCCATCCACCACCCAGCCCTCTCTCCTGCCCACCCCCCCCTCCTCTCTTTTCCACAGAGTCTACGACATTCATTCTAGAGACGGTCCTTGCTTGTTGCATTTCACGAATCTGTCGACAACGAACAACCATCCTATTCCATTCCATTCCTTTCAAGTTGTTCCTGCAACCCTCTGCGGTCGCAGACCCAAGCAACCACCATTAAGCCCAATCAATTCTCGCCCGTTTCAATGTCGGACCACTACATTGAACGTGAGATCGTCCCGGTCAAAGTTAGACGCTATAGATGGCCCGAACTCCTGCTTGCAGTCATTCTGTTGATGCTGCTTGTGTGCGGAGCAATTGTTTTGGGATCGTTCTCGTACTTCACGGCGATACAACAAAGGCTGTTTATGACGGTTCCATGGTAAGCTTACCCCTATTCTTCACTGGCTCATCTCTCGCGGAATACAGTTACTGACGGTAACGTAGGTACTACTACTTCCTCCTATCCATCTCGACTCTCACCATAATCTTCGTTTTTACCGTTGTCGCCTTGTACTACGTTCACTTGCTGCTTCCGATAATTGTCATGATCTCCTCGTTCATCATGTTCGTGCTCTGGTTGACAGGATTGATCAAGGCCAGTATTGAGCTGTGGGGTCCTCTCGGTAGTATCAATGATAATTGTACACGATACGTTTACAATAACAGCTTCTGGGGCGGACGCAATATAGATACTCTCGCTAGAATACAACAGGAGGGCGTTTGCAATTTATGGAAGACCACCTTCGCGCTTGAAATGGTTGCGACGTAAGCTTCCTTCCCCTACTCACTAGTCTAAATATGATTACAGATTCGAGACTAATTGATTCAATAGATTCCTGTTCCTATGGTTGATCCTCATGAGCTGGCAAGTCATAAGTCGTGCCCGAAGAGGGTACTGATCAAGCAATTGCGTGACTGGATTGTATCCTTCATTTTCTTGCTTGCATTTGGGAAAGGGTGTTCCATATAAACCGGATTTCCTTATCTGCTTCTTTTGTCCATTTTGTGAAAAAATTTTCTCCTACTGTCACGAAACTTTATACCCTGGGGGAGCATGATTCTTAATGATGTTTGATATCTGATGTGCTCCGGCGTTTTTTGTTTTTTTTTGGACCTTAATGAGTTCGCAGGTGATGGGATGCAGTCAGTGATGATACTGGGAGTCTTGGATCTATTCCAAGTGAAATTTGGAGCGGGCGGGGGGGCTTTTTTTGCTCGTAAGGAGTTGACGTAGGGTATGGTCAATGTATGTTTTAGCTATATCAGTATATAGAACGAGAGGGAGTTTCACTATCAATTGAATTGGTGTTGGAGAGAGTGTGGAGCAAACTCGCTTCTTCCTAAAGCTGTCCATCCTAGAGCTGAGGCTTCCATCAAAAGTCACTCGTAGATTGACCACGACGACACTGCTAGCCCTTGCTGCCAGAGCAACCCCTCCTCCCCCGGGCTAGCCGAAAGCCCCGAGCACCTAGCCGAAGAGCCTCTTCAACACCCACAACATCACTCCTCTTTGCCAATCTCCGTACAGACAGAATATATGTAAATTTATCGCTTTTACACGTTAGCCGTCACGAGAACAATGATCACAATTTCTTCTAGGGGCACCCCACTTAAATTAATTACATAACCCCACCCAGCGATTATGATGGTTAATGTCTAACTTAATATAGTATAGGCACTCAGGTATCGTATCCCTCGACTTTTCCCGGGGTCTGTTTGTTGCCGAGTAATATTCCCGTGCGGGTCCAAGTTTTACAAAGATATGATACCAAAATAAACCATCAGATTACCATACAAGCATGTCCAGTTGCGACAAGGTACGAGGACGGGGCAAATATTGATCCTGCCACCGCAACACAGGTCATATATAGATAATTCCTCCCTCGTCCGGTCATTACCCATCGCGGTCATACTCGAGTACAGTACAGCACGGCACTCCTTCCTTTGGTGCATACCATTGTTGCGGTGGTTGCTGGGGGTGATAATCATTTTCACAACTGTTCGGGGCATCAAAGTGCAAAGCGTTGAACTAAGATTCCAGTGGGAGGGGGACTTAGTGAGACGACGGTGGGTGTGGGCGTAGGTATGGATAGAGGGACTACCGGTAGGGTACGGTACTTAAGGGGGTGGCATTCCTCTTTCTCCCCCCCCCCCCTACTTCAGACCCTGCCTACTACTTACACTCAAGTAGCTACGTATTATATCACACTTTCCACAACGACCAAGCCGCCGATATGGGCATCTTCCTTAATCCGTTCAAACTCTACTCCCGAGATAAAGAGATAATTTCAGATGTGGTCGTACCAATATCCTCCGCGCCGCGGTACGTCCCCGGAAAGCGCCGGGCCCGAGCCTCCTCCTTCTCCCTTGAGTCCCCCCTCGTCGCCGACTCCCTGGAATATGACTTCGCCTCCCTCCGCGCTGCGATCGCCCCGCCCGCAGGAGCCACACATGTACGAGTACGAGTAGACAACACACCTTACACGCGCAAATCCCGTGTCATAAACCTTGCCATTCAGGACATTGGGATGGGGCCGTACACATGGCACCTCTTTGCGCTCTGCGGATTCGGCTGGTTCGCGGATAATATGTGGTTGCAGGGACTAGCGCTGATACTAACCAGCATACAGCGGGAATTCGGCATTGAGGATAGTAGGATCGGGTATACCACCTGCGCACTCTTCGTAGGATTATGCTGTGGAGCGGTAGGGTGGGGCGTCTTTAGTGATTTCTGGGGCAGGAAGATTGCCGTCTGTTCCCCCATCCTCATCCCCGCCTCGCACCTACCTGTCGCAAGAACTCGAATAGAAGGCAGATGTCCTAGGGCGTTGGAATTCCCCCCCTCGGCTACGCGAGGGGAAAATACCTCAAGCTCAGCACCCGGTTAGGACAAAACAAAAGGAATATTCATAGCACCTCAATAGGAGAGGCAACTACAGAGCCCCAGCACATTTATCTTCTATTCGAGTTTTTTGTAGTGCTGTTCTGTGCTGGATGCTAAGATTGTGATGCCATAGTTCAATGCAACTCTGGCCATTGCTGCAACCTTCGGACTTGCAGTCGGCAGTGCAAATTCCTGGGCTACCACTGCCGCGCTCTTCGCTTGTATCGGAACTGGGGTTGGTGGGAATCTGCCCGTTGACGGAGCGCTCTTTCTGGAGTTCTTACCAGAGAGGAACGGGAATCTGTTGGCGGGTTTATCGGTTTGGTGGCCCGTCGGACAACTTGTTGGCTCTCTGGTGGCGTGGGGACTTCTGCCAAAGTATAGTTGTACAGCGGAGGCTGCGGGTGCGGGGCGCTGTAGGAAGGAGGATAACATGGGGTGGAGGTATCTAATGGTTACCTTGGGGAGCTTGACGACGGTTATGGTTCGTCACATCCCTGAGGCAGATACAGAGCAAGCTAGATATTGTATTGACGGCAGAGCGGGAAACGGGATAGTTCATAGCAAGGTTCTTCACCTTCCACCTCTACGAATCGCCAAAGTTTTATATCTCCCGCGGGAGGGACGAGGAAGCAGTGGCAGTGGTGCACGGGATTGCCCACAGGAACAAGACAAAGACCTGGCTAACATTGGAACTACTCCGAGAGTTGTCCCGAGCCGACGATGATGCCGACGACATTGAGAATTATCCCTCCCCCGCTGTCTCTCTCTCTGCTATGGGGGAAACTTCAAAGTTGTCAGCAATGCAAATCGTAAAGTTGAAAACGGAAAGATTCACCCCCAAACAGATTCGCCCGCTCTTCGCAGACAGCAAGCTAGGCTTGACCACAGCGCTAGTATGGTTCTGCTGGGCGGCCATAGGAATGGGGTATCCGTTGTTCAATGCCTTCTTGCCAATATACTTGACCAAGAACGGAGCTGGGGGGGTAAAGCCGAATAGTATAGTGTATGTCACATGTTATTACTCTTCATACCAGACCCGAGTGTGGTTCAGGGAGTATCATGACTGATGGTATCAGGTACCGCAACTACGCAATAACAAGCATGGTCGGAGTCCCCGGCTCTCTCGTCGCAATGGTTCCCCCTCTTTCTCCCCTCCCCTCCCCTTCTCCTCTTCCATCTAACACGAAAAAAGTACACAATCGACACTCCCTACCTCGGCCGAAAGCACACCCTAAGCATCTCCACCCTCCTCTCCGGCATCTTCCTCTTCCTCTTCACCATCTCCACGGAGGACACCTACCAGCTAACCTTCGCCTGTCTGGAATCCTTCTTTCAGAACATCATGTACGGCTCCCTCTACACCTTCACCCCCGAGCTCTTCCCGGCGCCCGTGCGTGGTACTGGCGTCGGGCTAGCCAGCTTCATCAATAGGATCGCCGGGCTGTGCGCTCCCATCGTTGCCGCCAACACTATTGGCCCTAATCCGAATGTACCGGTTTATGTTGCGGGCGGGCTGATCTTGGCTGCTGGAGTGGCAGTTTTGCGGGTGCCAATGGAGACGAGAGGAAGGGAGAAGCTGTGATTGTGGAACGGGAGTGGCGTGAAATTCCTCAATGCTCCATGGGTTACCTCTCGCAGTTTGTATTATTATCTTTTGTACATTGGTTTCATGTTGACATTATCATACGGCTAGAGGACTTAAACGGTCTAAACTAAGAAAAATCTCGGGCTTAAATTGTAAGAGAAAAAAGCCAGCTTATTTCGTTGTCGGCTGGGCGAGTTACTTTTCTATACCATAACCACCCCTCATGTACATACCTACATATTTCACGGGATGCCCGGGGAAATTTGCTGTGTAATAGAGAGTGAATAGAGTAATAAGCGAGTATCATATGTGAGGTTTTATTCACCGGGGGGGAGGGGGCGGGTCACCCACAGATCAATGGTGCTAGGCTGTTAGCGAGTGACGAGAAATGACTCTACCCGTTCCCAGCAAAGTTCCAGCTAGTATTTGTTAACTTCCTCCTCTAACCAGGCGCCCGCCTTCCCGGGGTTTGGTCAGGTATCTCATAAACCTGCATTTAATCAGAGCAGCTCAAGTTCTTTCTTGGGTTTCGGGGCGTTTTTACACCGCGTATGGTATTAAATTTTCTAGAAAGGTAGAATGAACACTGCCGGGAACAATGGCCTAACGGTAATAACTTGTTCCCGGTGCACTTGGACTTCCCAGGGGTCCAGGTTCGAGTCTCCTCGGGGTCAGCAGTAACACCCCCGAGGAATGTAGGCCTAGAGGAGGATGTAGCGTCCAGTGTACGTGAACCTTTTGCTCCCAGTGGTCAATGGGATGTCTGCCATTTTTTATAACCAATCAGGCATAGTAGTATGTCTTCCATGGTGATATTTTTTTAGATTGCTGGTTCTGGGGATATATGTAGTGGCAAGTGCGAATTGATTGGTTCGTAGGGTTTGAGCCAGGGCTTAGTATTGTGTCCAGACAACCTGAGGAGGGCTAAGGTCTTCAGTCTCCCAGTTCCCATAGGGCAGGACTTAAGGAATTCTGAGTTTTCCTGCCCTACGTTACGGAATATTCAATAATAACTCATGATGAGAGGGATTGGACTCCTGGGCTCCTGCTAATTGCGATAGGGGTTAATCAGTTCTTGATATATTAACCACTACGCCAGCTAGGCATTTCACACAATGTTACTCTGAGAACAAATACTTATGGTGCCATCGCTATCGGGTGGTTAAGCAGCACTGCATTGCTGAACATCAAATGTATTATCAGTGCAGATGTGATAAATTCTCAAGAGGGGTGAAATCATGAATACGGACCCCTGATAACTAGGGACAAAATTCCTTCATGTATCATACAATAGAATAATTAAAGCCAGAGTATCAGTTATTGAGAAAAAGCAGATTGGGCTGCCAGCAAAAAGAGATTCGGAGGGGGTTTAGGGATGACAAATTTGTGGTTACAGGTTGTAAGGCCTCCTCATATTAACAATATACAGCAGAAGAGTGTTACGATACAATACCCATGCCTTATATAATAACCTCAATCAGGAAATAGCGTTCCACCTTCAAGGTAGGCATCACCAGTGTGGCTCGGAGGAGGCTAATCACCACGGCCTTTAGGTCTTCAAAAACCGCTGATTCCGCATGACCACAGTGTGCTCTTGAGATCGAGCCGTCTACTATCCAGTTAGATCGAATCGGGATCAACTGGTAGAAAGCTCAATGCTTTAGATGTATATGCTCCGTATGAGTTCTCCAAAGACAGATGAGATGAGCATTTCATTACTAATGCCGCTGTTTCATCGGGGTTACCTCAACGAAGTTTACATGACGAGCTTAATTGAGGTAATTAGTTCTACACCCTTGTATCTCTAGTTAGCTTGGCTCTCCCGGCAGGCATGCACCTAGTAGGCTCTTGGATGGGGTAACCGTCGGTCTTGATTTGTTCTAGATAAATTGTATAGCTGAGGGCTCAGAAAAGTACTACAAGTTCTACCCCAGCAATGACTCGTTGGGCCATAATATAAACTTGGTCATGAGCTTGGGCTAACAGCTTTTTTGCGCTTCGAATGATAGCACATGAAGCTCCTTGTGCCAGAGCGGAATAATGTGACAAAATTAGGGCGAACTACACAAAATATGAAAGAACCTCAATCAGAGCTCACGCATCAAGATTGACCCCAGGGCCACCCTAAGATTGATCTTTAATTCTCAGGCTTTGGTGGATACACTATCTCAAAGCCTCAGTATAAGTTTTAAGACTCAATCTTAGGGTGCAAGCTCTTTATCAAACTAATCCCCCCCATTGAAAGGTCTCCCATGGTATTTGAGAAGGGAGAATAGCAGGGCTGGGCAAGGCCATCCACTCAAAAGGCCACCCACCCCTAATAACTGCCCCAGAAACCACCCTAAGTTATGAAGCGAGGTGCAAAAAGACGGGTATGACTGTTGAAGTGGACACTCTAACACCTAACCCTAGATCAACCTCTTTTTGAGCCCGGTGGTTGATAATTCTCGCTCTTCGGGTGATGTCCAAGTAAATATTTGGGTATTGAAGTAAGTTCTAGGCATTGATGGCTCACTTGCCCGCTCAGTCAACAAGCAGCAATATTTAGACAAAACAACCCTGAGGTTCCTTGCATCGTACGGCTTTGGCGTATTCTCCCATGCCAGAGGTGTCATAGGATATGAAGGCAAGATCTGCTACGATGGAATCATCGGATTGTAGGTGAGGGGGATCTTGTGGAGTGAGCAGCTGTTGGTTAAGGTTGAGGAGACTAAAGGGAAAGAGGGCGAGAAGAATAGGAGAGGCGTGGATGGCAGGATGGCAGGACGCAAGGACAAACGTAAGAGCGTGATGTGAGCTATTATAACAAGGGAATGGTACGATAACGTTTCGTGTCAGACGTGCAATCGCTGTTTCTAACTTAGCTTCTTGCTTCTCTTCAGATTCCCCCCCACGTAACAGTAGTTAGTCTTACATCTGTACCAGGTGGACATGAACTGTCACTCGGTTTGTGGCCACTGGCCACTGTCCAGCAGAGAGGGTTGCGGGGTAGGTTTGTAAAGTGCGATGGTGCCCTCAGTTTCTGGCACGATACATAGTGGATAGACTGGGTAGCGCACTATATCGCCAAGCGCACCTGTGGACGCAAGGCCGCTGCTAGAATCATAGTTCTCTGTGGGGATGATAGCGGCAGAGAGGGCGAGGTATAATACGGTAGTATGGTCAAGTTTAGGGGGTGAATTTTTCGCACTTATGCTCTTGTTGGCTTGAAGACCTGGTTTATTCATGATATATTGCTTGAGGGACTTGGAAACGGGATTTGTAGGTAATCTATTATATAGCGTTTGTGTCATGACCACGTAATTTAGTAACTGGAATATTTAGGATCCTGATATTATACTGGTACCTACGCGTACTATACGCAAGACGAGCATTCGTATCTACATAGGGCGTATCTACATAGGGACACCATTGCGCAGGTTAAAGGAAAGGGAAGAAAGAAGAGGAAAATGTAAGCCCAAACAAAAAAAACCGAATCCCATCTACATGCAGTACCCCCCTCACGAAAAGGAAGCGGCATTCTAAAGCATGGGCTTCAACCCATCGGAAACAGCAAACGGCGCACCAGTCTTCGCCCTAATCTCATCAACCTCCACCCCCTCCGCAATCTCAATGAGAGTAAGCCCCCTCTCAAAGTCCACGTTGAATACGCCCAACTCGGTAATGATCCTAGAAACGCAGGTGCGGCCGGTGAGTGGGAATATACATTCTACGATGCTCCATCATCAGTGCTTAGTCCCCCAACAACAGAGCCCAAAGGGGAAAAAAAGGGAGGACAAACTCTCAAGAATTTTCGCATTTCCTTTCCTATCACAATGTTCCATCGTAACCACCACCTTTGTCTTCCCCGGATTACTGACAAGATCCATAGCGCCTCCCATGCCCTTAATCTTCCCGGGCAGTGCCCATGATGCGATATCGCCGTACATACCCACCTGCATAGCGCCCAAAATCGTAAGGTCGATTTTTCCAGCGCGGATCATGCCAAAGCTCTCGTCGGAGCCGAAAATGCTCGCGCCAGGGGCGAGCGTGACGGTCTCCTTGCCGGCATTGATGAGGTCCGGGTCCTCGTTACCGCGGCGGGGGTATGGCCCGAGTCCTAATATGCCGTTTTCGGACTGGAGTTGCACGGTTATGCTCGGGTCTACGAATGTCGGTGCGAGCATTGGCATGCCGATGCCCAGATTTGCGTACATCCCGTTTTTGAATTCTTTCGCGGCTCGGCGTATTATACGTTCGCGTCTGGAGGCGGTTTCTCCGGTGCCCAGGGTTGTGGATTGTTCTTCGGCGGCGGTAGCGGAGGGGTCTCTTGCAAAAGTGTACTTTTCGATGTTCTTTGGGGCTGTGGATTGAATTACGCGGTCGACGTAGATCCCCGGTAGGTGCACAGCTGCCGGGTCGATATCGCCCACTGGCACAATATTCTCCGCTTCCACAACGGTGAGTGTTGCGTTTCGCCCCATGGCGCCGTTAAAGTTGGCTGCGGAGAACCGGAACTGACAGTTTCCAAGAGAATCTGCTTTCCAGGCTTTGACAAACGCGACGTCGCCCCGGATGGCTTCTTCCATTACGTAGCTCTTGCCGTCAAAGACTCGGACTTCGCGCGGTTGGCTGTAGGCTGCGACGGTGCCATCGGGGTTGTATCGCACTGGTAATTCGCCTGTTTGGACTACGGTTCCGAAGGCCGCTGGGGTGTAGAATGCGGGGATACCTGCCCCACCGGCCCGACAGCGCTCGGCAAGTGTGCCCTGCGGGGTGAGTTCTACCTCGATTTCGCCGGTGAGATACTTTCGCTCAAAGGTCTTGTTCTCTCCCACGTATGAGGCGATCATTTTTGAGATCTGACCCGAGGCAAGCAGGATCCCTAGACCGGAGTCGTCGACGCCCGCATTGTTGGACACTGCAGTTAGGTTCCTGATCGATGGTTTGGAGTGCAGTGCGTTTATCAGGGTGTCCGGGACACCGCAGAGGCCGAAGCCGCCGGCTAGGATGGTTGAGTCGGACTTCAGGTCTTTGATGGCTTCCGTCGCTGAAGGATAAACTAGCCGGGCATTTTGTTAGCTGGAACTTGAAGGCGGAAGAAATGGGAAGGTACTTTTATTAATTTCAAACCTCCTCGAAGTAGATGCAAACGTCCTCGCTAGTAAGAGCGAGTGCTAAGAGCTCAATATCAGTTTTATCCCATGATGTCATCAAAACCCTTAAAGTAGTGTAGATACCTTCCTCCCACCCCGAACGAACCCATTCGTAGTTCGTAGAAACGGTGCCATGCTAGATATCTTGAACGTATCATCAGCCAGAAAAGGAGAGAATAACAATGCCTGAGGCGAAGGGAAGGGGCGTAGGATGGTTGAAGTAAACGCCAAATCACCAACTACTCGGCAAGAGTCGGCTAGAATCGCAAATAATTTGGGGATGAGAAGCAGATTGGTCCCTGCATTGAGGCTCGGAGTGGGGTAGTGGGAATTGGTTGTTAAGCTCGGCTATGCTTAAATTTGATTGCCCCACCCTCTATTCCACATACTCGAGTACTCGAGTATATCATACCGGTAGTTACCGGTAAGGTTACTCGTAGCCCTCCCCTTGTGTGACCCTGAAATCTTCGAAACTCTACAAGTTAGACTTTACAATAGTCGAGTATTCCATTAGATGGTACCTGGCCTGAGAAGTATCTCAAGACTTGACTTTGTCTTCTTCTAGGTTTTACCACATTCCGGCTTCGGAAGAAGACTAACATTGTAGCCAAGCAGATTCCCGGGGAAGCACAAATTAGCTCTGCGACAGCTTCAGCTTAGTACTATTCAGACGTGTCTACAGAAATCGAAAAAACCCAACCCTTGTCTCCATAGGGATTTGTATGGGCCAGCATAAAATAGTCCTCTCGATTCCTATGGACGCACCGGAGTATAAAACTGAGAAGTCATCGGAAGTGGCCGGTTGCCTACCGTATCCGACGAGAGCTCCGGCGATGGTGGACCTGACAGGTTAACATGATTTTTTTCTTCTTCTGGAAAGCTGACTGGGGAGTTATGAAAACTGGGCTACTGGTGCAGAGCGCGCAAAGTCCCCCCCTAAAACTGATACGCTCACTTCATCTAGGATAACCTTGTCCTAGTAGTGCTAGGAACACTAGTATTAACCACCTTCCCAAGAATACCAATACCACTTAACCACTCACGATAAGTTACACCATATGATGAACTCTCTGTAGTAGGCTACAAAGATCCGCAACCTCCTGCGGGAGGTACCCAATTGGCCCATTCATACGGGTACTGCGGTGGCTGCTCCCCCTCAGATATAGCACAAATCCCAACTTACTGTCAGACAATCGCTATTCACCAAACTGATCCCAGGCGCCCTTATTCTAGTCCTAGTTTCTTTGCTCACCCGTTCTGTTTTATGGTTCCTTATTTCTGCGCCATCGAACCGATAATACAATAGAGATCCGGCGACCTATCTGGTACTGCAATTACGAGTCCTAAGTTCATCGACTAAGCAGGCCCCAAAGCATAGACTATCACTCTACCAAGAAACTTTCATGACCGTACGACGGTAGTTCACTGCTTGCTCAAATGCAGACCTTGACCGCGCTGGGAGTGAGGCGTTGAGCGAACAATTGAACAGGGCCCCATCAAGAAATGCTCTAATTGGGATGCGGTACTGCATCGTACAGTACTCGTAGTTCAGCGCCCCCGAGTAGCACCGAGAGCCTTCGGCCGGGCATATGAGATTCGGAATATTTCTCGCAGTGACGGCCTTACCTCTTGGTGCTTTTACAACCTGCAACTCGGACTCACAGAATGCTAGAGTTCACCAACAGATATCACAGGCTACTTGCACGGCTGAGCCAGAGCTGGACAGTTTGTATGGAAATAGCAACCTTAGGTGTCAGGCTTCCACTCGCCCACTTGAGTATTTGGGATAAGTTGCAACAGTGCCCTCTCCGGCGCCAAAACCATCGCACTTGGATGATCCAGGTGATACCGTGAGCGAGAGCTGCGGTCTCGCCGGCACCAGACGCTGCTTGTACCCGAGTACTAGAGGTACCGTAACCCAACACGAATCCCCAAGGGCCCTGCCTCACGAGCCAATGTTCACTTCTAGGGGGGTTTAGTAAGGGTCCGAGGCATTCTGTCAGCTCCCATAGGCCAACAGAACACCGAATACCCCACCGATCAGCACGCCCAGCGCTCATCCATCCCAGAAAAGGCCCCGCATGACCAGGCTTCCAGCCTCTTTGCAGCGCATTGGATGCTCGTCCAATGAGCGATAGACTTGAAAAGAATTGTGGTGTTCTCCTTGCCTTGTCTTCGAGGCAAAGGAATGGCATGATCTCCCCTCGTCCGGCCAATTGACCGTGAAAAAGCTATCAGCTTTAAGAGGCTTACAGTCCAAAAGCGGAGATACCATTGCTGAATTCTGCTCGGGGTGGTCTGGATGCGGGCTGGAATCAGACACATGCCCGACGAATTTGGTCTTCCGTCAGGAATGACGTAGGTGTCTTGGCGCATACCACGCTTCTCAATTATCATAAGTTACTTGTAGAATACCACTGCTTGAGGTCACTACAATTCAATACACCCTCTTGGCAGGGTCTCACTCCGAGACTTTTAGGATCCTATTTCTTTATCCACTCGTAAAGTGCGAGTGCCCTAGCCCTTCCCTCTTCTTCCTCAACCCACTTTGGTTACCCATTTCGTCCTCATTATCAAAAGAAAAATAACCCCCTTCGTATGATATCTTCATCCCGCCCCGAAATAACCAAATCAAAATGAGTACGAAATTCACGAGCCTGCCCTCCTCGCCCCAATACCCTCCTTCTTCCTCCGCCTACTCGGAAGCTTCGTCGGGCCCGTCGACGCCCATGTCGGGTATCTCCACGGTGGCAATCAAGGACGGCCACGAAGGCAACCGCCCAAACATTGACGCGAACTCTCTTGCTGCCGATCGTCTGGCACGACTCGGAGCATATACTGGAGGCGGGTACTTTGATACGCTACCGGCTCCTCGCGCGGCTTCTGCCACCAGTAGTGCTGGGGGCAGGTTAACGCCCTTGACACCTTACTCGCCGCACCCTTCTCTTGGGGGTTACGCCAGCGCACCGAGTGATAAGGAGCCCTTGGTGCAGAGCAGAAATAGTCCCGCAAGCAGCACAACCACCAGTTCTGTTGCTGAAGCGAGGAAGGAAGCGAGGCTCATTAGTGGCATGACATATGACGATAGTGTTATCGACACTACGAACAGAAGCCCTATTCCAGTGTTGATTAGGGCGGATACTGAGGAGACTGAAGCAGTGAGGCAAAAAGAGTCCAAAAGGGAGAGGAGGGCAGAGATGGGGAATGATGTGAAAAGTAGGGTATGAATTTATGAAGTGCTGACGGTAGGATACCTGTGTTGACGGCGGCACAAAGTTGTTGCGGTTTTTATTTCATATTATCAAGCCCGGGGTTTTCAGTCTTGCTCGACGAGGTTTTTGATCTTGTTTCCCTCTTTCATAAAGAACTTCTTCTCGGGCCTTTCCTCATGATGGCTATTTTGTCCCATTCTCTCCCCATTTCTGCGATGTTCAAAACTAGGAAATCTCATCGGCGGCTCTAGTTTTGAACTCCCTGGGGTTAAGTTACACTTCTCCATAACTTACGGCAGGTGGTTTTTCTTCGACATGAATTTCTCTGACTCTTTCACCAGCTGGACTTTGAAGGATCGGTTTTAAGGACATGATTGTGTTTTTGTACCATATCCGCCAAGTCTTCCAACTGAATGACTTGATGGTGTTTCTTCAAACTTCGTTTTAAGGTCATGACTTTTCTTTGTTAATGCCAAAGCTTATTCATCCGAGCTCGGAAACTACCAGCGATCCATCACAGTGCCCGAAAGTCAATCGTAAAGACCGAATGAATCCCTATGACACCACAGTAGATAATAGCTTTAACTTAACCTCCCCACTTGATGTTGATACCTTCATCTCGGATCGGTCCCATACGATAGACTACTACAGTACTAGAATGCCCACTCGGGCCTCAACTCCGCCATTTACACCACCACGGCCGCTATCGCCACCACCACCACCTCTGTAGCCACACAATCTCCCTCCCTCATTCGCTCCATCCTTCTCTACCATTGCTTCACCATCATATCCACACACACCTTACTACCCGAGCAAAACAAGGCCAAAAATATCAAACTCAAAGGTGAACTAGAGTGCGCGCAGCGGGCGGAGGACAAAAAGCGGGAGGCAAAACATCATAAGACAAGGACGATTGGGGGTTGCCAGGATGGTGAAGGAGGGGTAGTGGGGGTTAAGGAAGCTGTTCCGAGTAAGCTGTAATTAGCTATCATATGTAGAGGATGGGGTGGAGGTTAAGAGAATTAATTTTCATGATAATAATAATTATTCTTTTATTATAATAATATCATTATTTCGTTTGAATAGAGTTCAGGAGTTTGAGGGTCCGGGCACGCGAATGATTTTCCATGATTTCTCTACAGTACCGCTGGGCGGGTTACGTCGTTTCTTGGCGTTTGAGGGAGCCCCGCAGCGGGGCACGTCCAAAAAGTTTCCAAGCATCTGAGTCTTAAAGCCTACTTCTTAATACAACCCACCCCCTCATCCTCCACTCCAGCCACGTCGACGAAGAAGCCGGGGAGGGAAATATCAAAAGCTAATCCATAACAGCGAAACATCGATTCTTCGCAATGGCTACTAAACTCTGGGGCGGCCGTTTCACCGGTATGCCTTCCCCCATTTCACACACCCTCCCCCATTAAACAATTGCTAATTAGAAATCAACCGCCAGGCAAAACCGACCCACTAATGACAACCTACAACGAATCCATCCACTACGACAAGCGCATGCACACAGCTGACATCCTGGGCTCGAAAGCTTATGCCACCTCCCTCCACCAGCGCAACATAATTACCGCGCATGAGCTCGGCGAACTCCACCGGGGCTTGGACCTTGTGCAAGCGGAATGGGCCAACGACACCTTCACCATATGCCCCGGCGTTGATGAGGACATCCACACGGCCAATGAGCGACGCCTCGGCGAACTAATCAGCAAGGCCATAGCGGGGAAGCTGCACACCGGTAGAAGCCGCAACGACCAGGTAGCGACAGACACAAGGATCTGGCTTCGGGAGGCACTGGACGAGATCGAATCCGCACTAGTAGACCTGCTGAGGGCACACTTGGGCCGCGCAGAGGCAGACCTGGACGCAATCATGCCGGGATACACGCACCTCCAGCGCGCGCAGCCAATCCGTTGGTCCCACTGGCTCATGAGTCACGCATACTACTTCATCGACGACCTCACCCGGCTCCGCCAACTCCGTGCCCGCGTGAACCGCTGCCCGCTCGGCAGCGGCGCGCTAGCGGGCAACCCCTTCGCTGTAGACCGCACCTTCCTCGCAACGGAACTCGGCTTCGACAGCGTCATCGGAAACTCCCTCGTCGGTGTGGGGGACCGTGACTTCGTCGCCGAGACAATGATGTGGGGCAGCCTCTTCATGAGCCATGTCTCCCGTTGGGCGGAGGACCTGATAATCTACTCCACCCAGGAATTCAGCTTCGTCGGGCTCGCCGATGCGTACAGTACCGGCAGCAGCCTAATGCCCCAAAAGAAGAACCCGGACTCGCTGGAGCTCCTGCGCGGCAAGAGCGGGAGGGTCTTTGGCCAGATGGCCGGCTTCATGTACACGCTCAAAGCCCTGCCGAGTACATACAACAAGGATCTGCAGGAGGACAAGGAGCCGCTCTTCGACACTACCCGCACACTTCTAGACTCCACCCGCATCGCCACAGGCGTGTTGTCCACCCTCTCCATCAACCGCGAGAAAATGCTCGCCGCCTTGACAATGGACATGTTGGCAACGGACCTAGCAGACTACCTCGTCCGCAAGGGCGTACCCTTCCGCGAAACGCACCACATCTCCGGTGCCGCCGTAAGTCTCGCGGAGAAAGAAGGCCTCTCCGGTATTGACAAGCTAGGCCTTGACAGGCTCAGGACGCTCAGTCCCGAATTCGGCGAAGACGTTATGCAAGTCTTTGACTTTGAGCGCAGCGTCGAGATGAGGAGTGCTGCCGGTGGCACTGCTAGGGAGTGTGTTGCTAGGCAGATTGAGGAGGTGAAAGTGTTACTAGGGGCTTGACATGTTGATATGTGGATATATGGATTACGAGAATGAAGACCTATGTGCTACGATAACTTAACCCTTTACCCCCTTCCAACCTCTCTCTCTGTGTGGTGTGTGTGTGTGTGTGTGTGTATGTGCTTATGCATTGCCCCCTTGATCAAAACTCCAATTAGGCTACTTGTACCCGTCGAATCACGACCTCCGCAGTCCTACAAGAACCTAGGATTACCATACTTTGCTATTACGGCACCGCAAATTTAGTACTTATCCGTTAAACAGACGAGGCTGTCAAACTTATCACCTAAGTTAGTCCGTACACTTTCTCATGGAGAAGTTACTCGCAAGTTCCCAAGGCAAAGGGGCTGCCCTGCCCTCCAATCAAGTTTCCCAAAAAGCCCTGCATGAACCAGGTGACAAGTTTGATCCTATCAGCCGTCCAAGGGATAAATCTCCACACTGCACTGCCGGGGGATGAGGGTAAGAGGGGTGAGGGGGTGTGCGATTGGATAATCTCGCCCACTCAGAGAACAATACCGGTACTGGCACAATACGGTAGCCTATCGCAAAAACTAGAATTCTGGCAGTTAGATCTCACGCTAGGACATCCAGAACCCCCTCCTTTACGAGTATCGTACTCGAGCAGATAACAGTAACGGGGGAAAACACAACACAAAAAAAAAACCCGTCTTTCAGCCCTCCGCTAAAACGAATAAAAAGGGAGAGAAAAATACAACCGACCGAAGGTGAGATCTACTCGTAATTACCGGTACCCCAATTTCTCCAGGCTCTGCACGAGCGCAATTGCGGGGCCGATCTGGTAGGAGGAGTTACATGTACGGGTTGAAGTTTCAGCCTAACTTTTTTTCTTTCCTTCTTTCTTACTTTCTTTCTTTCCGCCCCTCAGGAGAAGGCCAAAATCACCTTTCCGCCTATTGAACGGTAGCGACTCACCAACCTCTCGCCACTGGAAGCTGAAATCGTCGAACCCTCCGCATCCGAGCACCCGCACCACCCTATGCCCAAAATCATCCAATCAAACAACCTTACCCCAGCCCGCAACCGCGATAAGCGCCGGCCCTAGAAGCACAACCAACAGACCAGACACACACTTGACCGTGCGTTGCCCTACTGGCATGGTGCCACCCATTTCCCCGCTCAATCAATCAGTCACTCGACCCATACTGGTAATAATAATACGGAACGGCGCGCACAAAAGCATCGTATCATAACTCGGTTGCTCCCGCAGGACCATGCACTGTACTCGAGTACGCGTACGAGTACCTTGTGGTATCAATTATCTCCCTAATGTGACACCTTGCGCTGCGAATATGATGCTTTTTTCCCGAAAAAAACCCTCCTCAGCGACCAGTGGTAGGCCAGGAAGGAAGTGGGATACTGCCCCATGATGGACACCACGCCCCCTTATTCTATTTATGATACGGGCACTTACTTGTCCAAGCACCCCTGTTTGTGTGTGCGAGAAAGGGGGAGAAACGCGAAGCCCAATGTCTGGCTGGTACAGTTAGGTATAAGTTGAAGTAATTCCCCGCGTGGGAACTGAGCTAGATACTGTTTAAAAATCAATGCGCGTTGGTAGGATAACCTCGGACCAAGCAAGCAGCTATGTTAACCGCCATCCGGAAAGGGCATATATACTGGCTTCCTGATGCCCCGGAGTCTCGGAGCGCTAGTATCGACAGAGGAAAACTCAATCATCCAGTTCTCGTCCTCGGAGCTGAAAGCGCGGGGAGCGTTCAAGCCCTCGTGGTAGTCCAACCCCCCTTCACCCCTCTATGTAACCAAAGTTAACACTTTCTCAGATAACATCCCTGGGCAGCACAAGCCTCTCCGACAAGTTCCCTAATCCAAATGACCGCCGACGAAGGAAATACCTACCCCTCAGAATAGCTGGAGCAGCTCCACATCCCGACAATGGCATCCTGTTATCAGTTATATCAGGACAGCCACCAATATTGACCAGAGCATCCTATGTCAATTTGGAACCATTCGATGTCGGAGTGCGCTTTCTAAGATCGGAGGAACGATCGACCTGTTTTTTGCCAGATGACATGCTACAGAGGTTGATGGACAAATTGCTTGAGTTGTATCCCGGCTTCGTACCTCACCGAGATACTCCGGTGGCTCGACGCCAACCACCACCTCCTCCGGTAGCTCGACCTCAACTACCACCCCCTCCGGTAGCTCGGCCCCAGCCATCACCTCCGGTAGCTCGACGCCAACCACCACCTCCCGTAGCTCGACCCCAGCCATCACCTCCGGTGACTCGATACCAACCATCACCTCCCGTAGCTCGACCCCCACCACTAACCCAACAAAGCGCACTACTATCATCACAGAGAACACACAGCAGTCCCTATGGCGCAACACCATCGCGGCAGGATTACCATAGAGATCTTGAATGGAATGCACCACGACAACCCACATATCGGACAAATAGCAGGGTACCGGAAGAGCCAGATTATTGTGAAGTATCCGTGTGGGATATACTCGGGTATCTCGGGGTTGCCGCAGGACTTTTTGTTTCTGTATGGTATCTCCTCCATTAGGAACGAGTGGTGTTGGCTTTGGATTTTGTCCTTTTTTTTCCTTCCCTTTTTCATTAGGGAGAGGAGGCTTTTTGTTTTCTGTTTTTTCTTTCAGGTCAGCAATTTGTTTGGAGAACTGTAACCGGTACGATAGTAGATGGCTGCTATTTCAGGGCTAGACTCAAATATGGTTCATCGCCACATCTAAGTTAAAACACCCTCCTTTCCACTGCGGATTCTTACCGCTGTCACCAATTCCGCAGGCTCGGAGGGCGGGGGAAAAGTAGTGTTGGCCAAGGCAAGGGGAGAGTGTGAGATGCAGAGGAGTAGAGTAGAGGAGTAGAAGGAGACCTATGATGCCTCATCACCTCTTAAGGAGAAGCAAGGATGCTGACGAGCAGTGTATTCGTAATTCACATAAAGTACAGTGCATCTGCACAACTGGGCCCAGCTAGCACCCCGCGCTAAATCACAGGACAAAAGCCAAATTACACCAAAAATAGGGGGGGCTTAAGCTACTGCCGGTATATACGAGCACTATTCCATAGATCCTCCCACGAC
>Ga0307510_10002163_pt1 | contig 22188 bp, 22 predicted proteins | sample 12_EM_MG_FD_207224 | JGI IMG/M metagenome (GOLD analysis project Ga0307510, IMG submission 207224) | Populus trichocarpa ectomycorrhiza microbial communities from riparian zone in the Pacific Northwest, United States - 12_EM | ecosystem: Host-associated > Plants > Roots > Unclassified | place...
GTACTATTATGCTACAGTTATCATCCCATTTGGTACTACTATCCCATAGATATTGTCCCATTTAGTAGTACTATTCTACAGTTACCTTCCCATTTAGTACTACTATCATTCAGTTACAGTCCCATTTAGTACTACTATTCCACAGTTACCTTTCCATTTAGTATTACTATGCTACAGTTATCATCTCACTTAGTACTACTATCCTATAGTTAATGTCCTACTTAGTAGTACTAGCCTACAGTTACTATTCCACTTAGTAGTACTATCCTACAGTTACTATCCTATTTAGTAGTACTACCCTTACAGTTACCATCCCATTTAGTACTACTATTATACAGATATCATCCAACTTAGTACTATTATGCTACAGTTATCATCCCATTTGGTACTACTATGCCATAGATATTGTCCCATTTAGTAGTACTATTCCATAGTTACCTTCCCATTTAGTACTACTATCATTCAGTTACTGTCCTATTTAGTAGTACTATTCCACAGTTATCTTTCCATTTAGTAGTACTTGCTATAGTTATCATCCCACCTAGTACTACTATCCTACAGTTACTATCCTATTTAGTAGCACTACCTTACAGTTACCATCCCATTTAGTACTACTATTCTACAGATATCATCCAACTTAGTGCTACTATGCTACAGTTATGATCCCATTTGGTACTACTATCCCATAGATATTGTCCTATTTAGTAGTACTATTCTACAGTTAACTTTCTATTTAGTAGTACTATGCTACAGTTATCATACCACTTAGTACTACTATCCTATAGTTAATGTCCCACTTAGTTGTACTACCCTACAGTTACTATTCCACTTAGTACTACTATCCTATAGTGACTATCCTATTTAGTAATACTACCTTACAGTTACTATCCCATTTAGTACTACTATCCTACAGATATCATCCAATTTAGTGCTACTATGCTACAGTTACTATCCCATTTAGTAGTACCACCCTATAGATGTTGTCCTATTTAGTAGTACTATTATCCTACAGTTACTGTCCCATCTAGTAGTACTATCCTACAGTTACCATTCTGTTTAGTACTACTATTCCACAGATTGTCAATACTACCTTTAGTAGTACTACTTTATAGATTATCTGATACTTAGTAGTCTTACAGCTAGCTGGGCTTATGTAGACTTTAATTCATCAGCCTTACTGTAACCTAGTGTATAAAATTGGCAGCATCTATTGCCTGGACTCCTTCCCCACCAAGGGTGAAGACCCTCCCAAGGCCGTGCTGATCACTGACAACTTGGGGTCGAAGGTTACCATTGATACTTGGCACCGGTGTCTTGGTCATCTCAATACTGATGATGTCATTCACATGGCGCGAAAGGGAATGACATGAGGAATGGACATTACTGGCAGCTACACCCCATCCCCCCAGATCTGCGAACCCTGCATTAAGGGCTAGCAAATGCGTGCCCAAATCTGAAAGGAGACAGACATGCAAGCTGACCTTGTCTTAGGCTGTGTCTTTCCAGACGTTTGTACTCTCTTCTTGACTTGCTCACACCAAGGCTTCACTTATTTCATCACCTGGGTCGACGATAAGTCTCGGAAAGTCTTCATTGACGCCATGAAGGAGAAGTCTGAGGTAGCCCAACACCTCTGCGCTTTCATCATGTGTGTTGAGCTTGAGACTGGCCATAGACTCAAGGTTCTATGCTCCGATGGAGGGGGTGAATACATCGCCAGGGAAGTACAGTCCTTTCTCAAGGACAAGGGGGTCAAACATGAGATGACCACAGCTGACACACCACAGCACAATGGGGTAGCAGAGTGCATGAACCGCATGCTTGTCAAGCAGGTCCGCACGATGCTCATCGACACCAAGCTCCCTGATGGCTATTGGTGGGATGCCCTCCAGTACACAGTGCTACTTCACAACATGTCACCAACACGTTCCCTCAGCGACTGCACACCCAAGGAGTCCTGGAGTGGGAACAAGCCCAACGTTTCCCGCCTCCATGTTTTCAGCTGCAAGGCCTTTGTCCATATCCCTGACAAGATGCGTGGCAAACTTTCAGCTAAGTCCCTCATCTGCATGTTTATCGGCTACGCTTGGCAGTGCAAGGCTTATCGCCTTGTGCATTGCCTGTCAGGGCGCTTCCTCAAGTCCCATGATGTTATCTTCGATGAGGGGGGGACCAACACGTCATATGAACACATTATTCTTGATGCTAACAACACATCCCTGCTGCTTATTGCCCTTACTCCCACATCATCCACCGCTTCTACTCCCACGCCTGATCCTCCCACTCCTACTTCCGCTCCACTCACTCCTGTTCCATCCACATCCACTCCTGCTACCACTAATGCACAGGCCACGCCTGTCGCCTTGTGTCCCAAGTGCACCACTCACCTGCCTGTTTGGGATGACGACCTGTGCTACTCAGTTACGTCCTACAGCCAACCTCGCCCTGCGGAGCAAGCCAACGTCATCCTTACGGACCAGACTAATGATCTGTGGTCATATGACAGGGCCATGGCATGTAGAGATGCTGCCAAGTGGGACGCGGCCTGTGAAGACGAGATCTGCAACTTCCAGCAAATGGGGGTTTATGATATAGTCTTGCAGCCGAAAGGACACAAGGTAGTTGGAAGTAAGTGGGTTCTTTGTATCAAGCGTGGACCAGACGGCCAGGTTCAGAAGTACAAAGCACGCATCATCACCCAAGGCTTCACTCAAGTCGAAGGCCTTGACTATGACCAAACTTTCACCCCTGTCGTCAAACTCTTGACTTTCCGCGCCATCCTTGCCATTGCCGTCCAGCAAAATCTCACCATCCATCAAATGGACATCAAGGCGGCTTACCTCAATGGCAAGCTCAAGGAGGAAATCTACATGGAGGCCCCTCCTGGCCTCAAGATTCCTGAAGGTATGGTCCTGCGGCTCAATTGGGCAGTCTATGGTACCAAACAGGGCGGTTGTGTTTGGTACAAGGACGTGTGTGGAACTATGGTGGAGATAGGTTACACAAGGATCGAAGCGGACCACACTGTATTCATATGGCGACACAGTAATGTCCTTTCCATTATTGCACTTTATGTTGATGACTTCAAACTCGTTGGTCCTCCTGATTCAGATGACGTCTGTAAGGACAAGGAGACCCTGAAGAAGAGGTACCACATGACCAATCTGGGAGAGATCTCCTGGATCCTTGGCATCCATGTCATGCGGGATCGCGAAGAGGGCTGGATCGTGTTATCCCAACAGAAATATTTAGAGGAGGTATTGGAGTGCTTTGATAAGGCTAACATTCACCCCATCAGTACCCCCTCTCTCCCTAACCATCATCTCATCCGTCTCCCTTCACCTGAGGTGGATGCTAAACACTTTCAGCACACCCTTGGGGCCCTCATGTATCTAATGCTGGGTACATGCCCAGATATTGCTTACACCGTTGCAGCCCTTGGTCGCCACGCAGCCAACCCTGGCATCGAACACCAGCACACCCTCGACCATCTTTTCCACTACCTTCGCGGGTCTTCGGACTACAAACTTGTGTACTGCCGCAGGGTTCCTGGAGGCGACACCATACTCAGGTACATGGACGCCAACTGGGGCAGCGATGTCAACGACCGTAAGTCCACCTTGGGCTATGCATTTACTCTCTCTGGCGGTGCTATCTCCTGGAGTTCCAAGAAGCAGAGCGCTGTTGCTCTCTCCAGTACTGAAGCTGAATATATCGCCAGCATGCATGCAGCCAAGGAAGCTATCTGGCTTGGACGACTCTTCACAGGGTTACAACAACCTTTATCATTCCCTATTCCCCTCCTCATCAACAACCAGTCGGCCATTGCCATCGCGAAAAACCCAGAGTTCCATGATCAGACGAAACACATCGACATCTACTATCACTTCCTCTGATACAAGGTTGAGTCGGGTGATATCACCCTCAATTACATGCCCACTAACGACCAGTCCGCTGATGTCCTCATGAAGGGCCTTGCCCAGGAGAAGCACAAGAAGTTTTTGAAGGAGCTAGGTTTGTGCTGTGCTGATTGAGGGGGTGTGTCGGAGGTAATGCAATCAATCGTGCACTTGGCACATTGTGGCCCTTGATGGGACGCTCTTTTCTTATCATTGACAGACATTGACACTTCTTGTACAGACATATGTCGTAGCATTACATGTGGACATTTTAGCTTGTGATTACCACATTTACCTTTACTCGCATTTATTACTTTCGTCGCTGATCGCTCCTTGAGTACTTATACTGTGTCTTTGTTGCTAGTAAAACCTCAGTCTTCATGTTCATCAGACTGAGGTTAGTATTGATCATTAATCTTGCTTGCTACCTTATTGCTTACATCGGCCTAGCGCCCTCTGTCCGCTTACAGGTACATACAGTTGCAATGTAGTCTTCACATTCATCAGACTGAGCACCCTCTGTCTGCTTACAGATTTAGGCACTCTTTCGTGCTTGAGTGCTGAGCGGGACTCTTCACTCCTATGTAAGTGAAGTGCCTTTGTCTGCCTTGATTCGGATGGCGATGTTGACAAATTTGCCTCCTAGGTCTCGTGCAAAGATATACGTCATCCAACGAATGAGTGAAACTGAACGACACAAGCGCTCAGCTGGAGAGCAGTGCTTTGGGTGCAGTTGTCAAGAACACTTGAAAAGAGATTGCCCAAATCGAGTGAAGGGCAAAAGAAAGAAGAAAATGTGCAAGTAGCGACTATGGGATTGCAAGAAGAGAAGGAAGGTCAGGAATATGCAGAGAAGGAAAAAAGAAGCGACACACCAGATCCCCCTCCTTTCAACCACGCTGCTTTCATTAGGCACGTCCAGACCCTACCAATGAAGGAATGAGATGAAATGTTGGACAAGTGGATGGGAATTGGTGAGGATTTCTGATTCCACACAAAGTTGAGACTACGTGGTGGGTGGGAGAAGTCAATGATACAATGACAACAATGTATACTAGACAAATAAATGCGATGATTGTACCTTTTGTTTTCAAAACATTGCAAAATGTGGCCAACTGGAAAGCATTGCTAGACTGCAGAGCTAGCCAAAACTTCATTGACCTCAAATACATGGAAAACGCTGAAGATAGGAAGGTTCAAATTCAAGAAGACAGTTCCAGTTTATAATGTAGATGGGGCCATGATTCTTAACTGGGCTTGGAAAAGAGCACTTTATCCTGGGATACCCATTCTTCTGGACCTTTTGACCCAGAAGTGGATTGTCAAAAAGGATGAGTATTGAACGGAGATGTCACAATCGAGACTTTGGGCTTTCAGCAGGTGCAAGACTGGGTATGGGAGGCACAATGAGCGGCTTTAAAAGCTTGTGGAAAGCTAGCAGAAGGACAAGAGCTGTACATTGGAAAAATGATGTCGCAACATGGGCCCGAGATCCACAAGGCTGATCCCGTTCAGGAGCTGCCAAATGAAGTTAATGAACACAAATGACACCAGCGAGTGTCCAACGAAAAATTAGCTAAACAATACGAAAAGGAGCAAGGACCTGAGAACAAAGCTCCAAGGTAATTGAAGGTTGTCAATCCCAAGGTGTATCCGTTAACTCGAAAAGAAAAGGATGTCTTGCAAGTGTTTCGTGCCCAGAACAAACCCCGCATTTACTGATAGGAGTGATACCATACTGTAGACTATCTTGGATTTTGGGTTTACAGTATGGGTCGTGGCCGTTGACATGTCGACATACTGTTTTTTTTTTGGAAAGTGCTTTTATTCCTTGTAGTCAATTTCTAGACTAACTACTTAGAATAAGTGTCAAGTAGCAGGAGATTTACCATCAGCCCTACTTGACACGCTGTAGCTGGGCTGGAGCCCAGGTGTGAGGATGAAAATGCCAATTTATGCACGCCCCTGGTGGGGGCAGTGTGGGACTCAGGGTTGTAGCCTCTTCTGGGCAGAGGACACAACTCTCTCCTACCCACTAAAAACCTCATGGTGAGCATGAGGTTGCAGTGCAGCAAGTTTGGAGATGTGGACAATAGGGTGGAGTTTGGAATTTTTAAGCGATGTGCTCATGTTGGTGGCTGGGTGGCATGTGGCATGACAGGAATCTAATTGGGGAGGATGTAGAGTAGAGGCGTAGACCAGTTGGCATGGAAGATGGGGCCTTTCAAGGGAGTGCGACTTGTGTGGTTGTATCCTGTGTTGCAGGGACGGGAGGTTTTATTATCAAAGGGTAGGGTGGATTTCTTGTTGAGGGGCTTTGGACGACACATCATTTGAGCATGCATTTACTATAGGGTGGTCACTCAACAGGAGTATAAGGACTCTTAGTGGGCCAGATGATCATTTGGTGGAAAGGGTAACAATGGATGTCTATGGAGGTGTGATGACAATGGGTGAGGTATGTGAATTGAGGGTAATGTAGGTAGGCCTGGTAGGGCTAGGTTTTAATAGGTGAGTGTTGTTGGGGGCCAAAGTTACTCAAGGGACAAGAGTCCCATCCTTGCCTCAGGTGAGGAAAAACCAACCATGGTGGTGGTAGTGGAACAAGGAGCCCCCATGTCAACATACTGTATTACAGCCATAAGTATATGGCCGTATTATGGTCTGGTGTGCAGCCCTAGACCAGACCACAGTAACACTAATTGCCTGCCCATGACTCACCATGGAAATTGCTCAACTTGGAAATGCCCACCTCTGCTGCTGCGCATTCCACATGACACGATACACATGTTGAGGGCATCCTTTGCCCCTTTCTTCTACAGCACCAATCCCTTTCTAACTGTGCTTACTTTTTTCACATTTGAGGTTCAAACATGGCATCCGCACAGTGTAAGTCATGAATCCATTTACTGCCTTTCCGAAGGCAGACCTTATAGTTGTCTGAAATTGTGTTCTATTCTCCTTTCCTTTATAGCTTCTATCCATGAAACCGACAAACACATTTCTGACTACCAAGAAGCCTTTGCTTCATTACCCTGATCCAGTCACTGACACTCTGTCCTGCTCTTGGAACATCAGGAAAACCCCTAATTTACTTTTTGGGTTTTTTTGTGCTTTTTTGTACTTTTTTCACTTTTTTCAAGTAAAAAAAGTAAATTTTGAGAAAGTATGGGCTGCTTGGGAAAAGCCCAGTCCTCTACTTTTTCACGTACTTATCTTTCACTTTTTTATAACTACGCTACTTTTTTCACATGACATTACTGAGACTACACCTATTGTCAGTAGTACTTTTCCAAACAAGTATGTCTGTCAATGATTGTTAGGAAATTGGCACAGTTGTTAGGAGGCCAGTGAGAAACAGTACGACTCAGTGACCACCTTGTATTATGCTTTCTTGCCTTCTAGGGTGTGAAGTTGGAGGGATGGGCCACAGCTTGGTAAATGGGACCCGTTGAATGCAGTACATGGGGCATGCAATCATATTTAGATGGTGATGGGTCAGTGACAAAAATAACTTCACGCAGATCCCTTTGGATTCGACCGATTATCCTGTATGGGGCTGCGATGGTGTACTTAACCCACATAACTGGGTTGTGACCCAAGCCATATGATTGAATGTAACATATCCAGGTCTGAGTGGTGAGGTGAGAAGCCCTCACAGTCTTTCAGGCTTAGAGGATGATGTCAGTGAGAGGGCACACTGGGCATGTCAATGTTGGCAAACGGCTTGGGTAAGTGACATTGACATACCTGGGTTGACGCACAGCCTATTGGGGCCTACAAACTGGGCCACAGCTCAGGCCATGTGAGCGGTCGAATTGTGGCATATCTGGGTCTGGGTGGCAAGGTGAGAAGCCTTCAGTCTTTCGGACTTGGAGGATAATGTCAATGGGAGGGTGCACTGAGCATGTCAACATTGGCAGATGACTTGGATAAGTGACATCGACGTACCTAGATTGATGCACAGCCTATTGGGGGACAGCAAACTGGGTTGCGACTTGAGCCATATGAGCAATTGACTGGGACATATCTGGGTCTGGATGGCAAGACAAGAAGCCCTCACAATCTTTTGGACTTGGAGGATAATGTCGATGGGAGGGTGCACTGAACATGTCACAGTTGGCAAACGACTTGGATACATGACATCAACATACCCGGATTAAGGTTGATGCATAGCCTAGTGGGGCCAGAAATTGGCAGTGGTCGAGAAATCATATCTGATGCTTCTTTTAAACAATGGCTTTGTAGGGACAGAGGTTCTCTTCAATGCTATCCTGGAAGTTCCAGATGCCAATGGGTTGAAGGCAAAGTGGCCATTTGGATCAGAGGAATTCTTTACTGGCCTTGTAAAGCTCGCCCTTTGTGCTGATCCAGGAATTACAGCAGCAGATGTAGGGATTGCTGATGGTACCACAGAGGGGCTTGAAAGGTGGGCATGTGGACAGGCTTCACATACATCACAAAGGTCCACCGGGTGTTGGAACAGGGTTGACATAGATATAGAATAGATCTTGCAGACATGGGCTAGGAAGTAGGGGGATAAGAATGTATAATATGATTGCAGGGGATAACGTACACTTCACTCTCATATAAACTGACATGTGCTATTTGAGGGAGAACCTTAGCTTAGTCATGCACAAGTAGAGTGTAGGCGTACCTTCTGAGACTCCTTTTTTCGTGCTGAGAGGCTGAGGACAAGAAGAAGGGCACAAAGTGGCACTTGGAGAGTTGAGGGGAGGAAGCTGCAATGAGTGCAATGTCACGTATACAGTTCATAGCGCTACTGTCTGGACCTGACTGAGGCCCCACTTGAGATGTGCAATTGTGGTATTGCTTACGATGGCCTCTCTTGTGTGACCTACATATACATACAGTAGCAGCAGCAATGTGTCAGAGTCAAATTGTCGGTACAAGTTCAGATGGGAAAAAGACTTGCCTCTTCTTTTCCATTTTGTTGATTTTGTCTTCCAAGTTCTTGCATTCTGAGATCAACTGATCCAGCCCATGGTCCAGCTTTATCCACTCGGTCTTGACAGCTGCTTGCTTGCCTCATTTGCTCTCAATGAGAGCATTGAGCATGGGCTTTATTATGTGGCGGACATCCGCACCTTTGAGTAAGTTTTCTGGTTGTAATGACACTGTGTTCAGCTCCACTCTGAGGTCAATGTCTTGCAATGGTGGCGGAAGAGGGGAACAGGAATGGATCTCTGTGTGCGATCTACATATCAGCAATATGTGTCAGAGTTGAATTGTGGGTACAAGTCCAAAATGGGAAAAAGACTTGCCTCTTCTTTTCCATTTCGTTGATTTTGTCTTCCAAGTTCTCGCATTCCAAGATCAACTGATCCAGCCTGTGGTCCAGCTTTATCTGCTCGGCCTCAATGGCTGCTCGCTTGCCTCATTTGCTCTTGATGAGAGCATTGAGTGTGGGCTTTATTATGTGGTGGACATCCGCACCTTTGAGTAAGTTTTCTGGTTTTGATGATGCTGTGTTCAGCTCCACTCTGAGGTCAATGTCTTGCAATGGTGGTGGAAGAGGGGAACAGGAATGGAGCTCTGTGTGCAACCTACATATCAGCAATATGTGTCAGAGTCGAATTGTGGGTATAAGTTCAAAATGGGAAAAAGACTTGCCTCTCAGAGGTCGTCCACCTGCTCATTGAGGACCATTACCTTCAATTCATTGATTTCATCTTCCAAGTTCTCACATTCCAAGATCAACTGATCCAGCTCATGATCCAGCTTTATCCACTTGGTCTTGACAACATCTTGCTTGCTTTGTTTGCTCTGGATGAGAGCATTGAGCTTGGGCTTTATTACGTGGCAGACATCCACACCTTTTGAGTAAGTTTCTGGTTGTGATGACGCTGTGTTTGGCTCCACTCTGAGGTCGATGGCTTGCAAGGCTGGCGGAAGAGGAGAATAGAGGCGATGAGTGACGGCAGTTTGGTCACATGTTGTGTTCAAGTTCAAATCCCAATTCACACTGGATGGATGGACCAGATACCACACAACAGAAAACAACACAGATCAATTATTTCAGGCAATGCCATATTTACAGCTGAGAAGACAGTCTGAGCCTATGGGCAGAAGAGTAACGATGGGGGAGGGCCACAGGAACATGGAAAATGGAAAGTGAGTTTAAGATAACCTGGAGAAATCTATGGGTGGCATTGCTGTGCATGGGGGTGATAGCTACTGCAGTGGTGCTGATAAAAGTGTACACGGTGGAGAAGAGGATACCGGAGCCAGTAATAGGAGATGGAAAGAAAACCAAGAGGGTGTGTTAGGGGTCTAAAGTCCCAATGATGCAATCTAGTGATTAGTACAATTAGTACGCACATAGCAGACTGAAAAACAGGGGAGCACACCAGAAATCAGAGTCGGATGCCACAATTCAGTGCTTATAACCTGAGCCCTGAGCCACCTTATCCAACCAAATTGCTTCCAGTCGTCCCTTGGATGACTTCTTATGCTGGCTAAGAATGCTGAGGGCTGAAGCTCAGATATCCCCTTCAACTACCTGGAGCTTCTCTGGCTCAAGAGTAAAGACATTGCGCATGTGCACATCACTAATCACGTCCCATTCGTCTTTACTGAAGTTGGTCGTCTTCGTGAACTTGCCGTCTTTGCCCACTACTTTGACAACGCTGCTGCTCTTGGTTACCTTGGCATCGTCGTGGCTCTCCTTGGTAATATATCCTCTGGCCCACAGCCAGAGGGCATGGTGCACCTGTATATCATGAATATATTGAGCATCATACAAAAAGGGAGACATACTGAGGTAGCACTGAGGGCAAGTGCAGCATAGGGGAAATCATCATCTTCCACAATACCGGGGACCTCAACAGCACCGTCAAAGTCAACCTAGCACTGTGCCATGGTCTGAACCACCAGAGGGCCCCAATAGCAACCTGCATGCTTGACCTGTATTACTTTCAGTGGGCATGCAGATATAGAGATTGTCGCTTCCTGTACCTTTATTTCTCCATTTTCTAGTTCCACCTCCATAGTCCTGAGATAAACATAGTGATTGTCTTTGAGCAGGTATTCTGCGGCGTCCTGCTGCTCTTCCATAGTGTCCATATTCCTCAAATCAAAGAAGTCACCAACTACCATGAGTCCATTTGAGCCAATTGAGCTTTGCCACTCTATTGCCCTTTGGTAGGACTGCGAATAGTCAGAGGATATGGTTAATGAGGGTACTGCGAATTGGCGTACCACATTATAAACAGTGTCATATGGGGGTGACTTCTGAACCAGATGTTTTACTCTCATCTGGTGATCCTGCATGCTTCCTTTGTAGACCTCATTCCAGATCCCCTGTAGAGCCGGAATGGCATCCTGCACATTGAGTGTCCAGGCATCCTTCTTTGTGCCACCAATATATTGCAAAAACGTCAGGATAAATTTGGCCAACCACCTCCCATTGTCAAGTGCACTGTTAGGGAGTTCCTTATTGCCAAGGCGCTTGACGAGTTTCTTCTCTTGGGCAGGGGCTGTGATTCTGTGATGTATAATGATGCTCTTCTGTGACAGTGAGATGCCAATAAGTAACAAAGTTATCAGGAACCCAGAGACTTGCTGAGGACTCACCTTGCTCATCTGTGCAGCAACCGGTGCCTTCACAGGGCTTAAAGCAGCATCAGCCTGCTCCAGTGTATCGTCCTCATCCTCATCCAGCCCTTTGTAGCACAGATTGAATGCTGTGCCTTCATCCTTGTCATTGGCATCCAAGTCACTGGTCGACTTGAGATCTTCTGCCTGATGCTTTGTACCCAGCGCTGGCCTTTTCTTGAGGACCTCAGTTGTTGAGTTGATGACAATAGCACAGGAGGTAGACTTGGTGGTGCCAGGGATAGCAGTAATGGCAGTTTTCTTGAGGTTTGGATTTGCCTTCAAAGATGTAGAGCGGCTACCAGTAGAGCCTGTAGCCAATATCCTCTGCTTCTTAAGTGGCGGCAGCGGAACATTCTGAGTCCATTCCTTGACCTCATTTACTATGTCTTTCTTTGTGGGAGGTGTCCCAAACCTGCAGTTGTGAAAAAAAAGCGATGTTGCATTGATGATGAGTTAAGGGAACATGACTGCCAGTGAAACTTATGTTTTGCCACAACTCAAATTGCCCTGAATGGTTGACACAATTAGCGCACATTGTTATCAAAAGAAATCAGTTGTACCCTGAGTCCAACTTCCAATTTGGGCACCTCCTTGCAGATGGCCCTTATCTTGTCTTATAACTGTGACACAGTTTCCTTGTTCTTCTTTTTCACACCTTCCTTTGTCTTTTTCACTGGTTTTTTCCCTATGGCCTCCATGGTGACACCGGACTCTTCATCGTCCATAGGATTGTCAAGGTTCTCCAAGTCGCTGTAGACATGTGGAGTGGCTAAGGTCTGGGGTTTTTTGGACTTGTGCGCTTGTTTCTTTTTCACATCCTGGTACTGGGCCTCATCTGTGTGGGAGCGGTGTCAATTAATGCACAAGTGCAAGTAACTGTGCCAGAGCAATGAACGCTACCTGTTGCCATCATCATGGCCTCACCCCAAGTCTGCGTAATTGCAACAGGTGCTGCGATCTCTCCACCAACTTGAGAGGCTGTTCATAGGTTTAAGACATCAACATCAATATGACGCTGCCATTTCTAACCCTACTCACAAATGTCCAAGTCCTTTAGGTGGCGTTGAACAGGTCTTGGCTTGGGCCAGGAAGCTTTTGTGTGTTCTTGTTAGGCATGTGATTCTGCACAGATGGCACCAAGATGCCTTGTTTCAGAGATGTTCTGCTGGCAAGCTTCTTGCTTATCAGAACAGGTTTCAGGGAAGGGAGGTAGTGCAAGCCACAATGTACAAGCGATCGTTGGTATCTGTTTTGGGTCCTCCGAGTCACCAGCGTCATCATCATCAAGGCCATTCACCTCAATGGTCTTGTCAGCCATGTAAGTGGATTCTGCTCAAATGATTCAGGTGTGTTGAAAATGACTTGGTGGGTTTATGGTACTCACCATCCTCAGATTCAGAATTTCTATTGAACATGTTGAGTTCGCCACAGCTATCAATATAGGAATTTATCACTTACTGTCCCAAGCTTTCAGCACGAACACTGTCGTCAACAGACCCTTCTTCCATAATGGTGTGTTGTTCTGTGGAGATGCAATCAGTTTACAGGTTGTTAGTGAGGCTAGCAAAACATGTGGTCACCTGGAACTTCACCTGTCCAGTGGTGGGGATGCAATGAGTGAATATCTTTGTGTGTCTTCAAGTATGTATCCTCAAGCACCACCAGCTTGGAGGCAAGAGCTGTTTGAGCTTCAGCGTCACCTTCCTTTGAAGTTTTGGACTTCTTGGTTGCTTTGGCACTCTCCATCATGCTGCCTTTCTTGCTCAACTTCCTCTTGCTGGCTCTGGCCATATTGGCTGTCTTTTGTGTTGCTGGTGTCGGAGGCTGGGTATCTTGTGTCGTGATTCCTTCATTGTTCACCAGTGCCATGGCGGTGCCCTCTTCAGGGGACTCCTCAATACCACCATTCTGGACTTGTCACACAATTTTGGCCATTTTGTCTTTGTTTCCACTCCTTGTGGACATCCTTCTGGTGGGCTTGTTCATGGTGGACATGGTAACAACAGTGGGTTCAACATTGAAATGCCTGGTTGCAATTGAGTTTAAGGCTCTGGGTTATTGTTGGTTCTTGTTGGTCCCCATGTTTCTATAAGTTTGTTTTCATTTTGAAATTTCACTACTTTTTCGCTAAGTCCGTTCCATTCTCACAAGGACTCTGTACACCCCTTCAGACTCTACATGCAACTCTCAGACATGCTATTGTGCAAGGAAGAAGAAGCCAGGCTTATGGACTTGTACACTCCTTGTACGTTTCCAGGCTGTTTGAAATCCTTTCAAACAAATAGAGGCCTTACAAGGCACCTCCATTCTATCCACCTGAATTGGGTCCCTAAAGATGAAGAAGGTCAGTTGAACTCAGTCCTGACTCAGATCACCTCTAAATTCATAGACCCACACCAATAGGGTCTTTCAAAGTTGTCATTATTGATGCCATTATTTACACCATTAATTTGCCCATTAAGCCATTTTTTGCACAAAATTTTGATTAATGGAAGAAATAATGAGAAAATTAATGGACCATTAATGGTCAACTTTGAAACCCCCCTCCTGCAAAAATGCAATAATGATGAAAATAATGGGCTGCCTTCATCTTGGGGACTTGTCAGCACAGTGTCGGCACCTCCATCATGTTTGAGTCTCCGATCCACCATTCCAATGGATTTAGGGCTGGCCTTTGCATGCACTTGGAAAAAAAAAACAGTGCCCAGGCCACTACACAAGGAGCCTCACTTCTGTCAAACAAAGGGGGGCAATCGCACAAAGAAGGGAACATTTTAAATGACTAGATTCCTACATGCACTCCACAAGAGCAGGAGGTGTGGTTTATATACATTTGAGTGCCTACAGATCTATAGTAAGGTAAAGATGTTGAGACAAGTCTGTGAAGACAAGGGTAACAAGGTGATGGTGTCACTGTTGTCGGGACACGATGTCGCTGTTGTCAGTACATGGTATTGGCGTTGTCAGGATGCGATGCCGGTGTCGTTGGAACGCATATGTCTGTGTCATCAGGACATGGTGTCGCGTCAGCAGGACATGTATGTCTGTGTTGTCAGGATGCGGTGTCAGTGTTGTCAGGACGTGGTGTCGGAGTCATTGGGATGGGGTGTTGGTGTCATCGGGGGGCGGTGTTGGTGTCAGTATCGTCAGGAGGCAGGGGGCCTTGTCATGGCCATTCGCATGTGGCTTGCCTTATAGCAATACTTGAGATATCGATGAGACGTGATATGATCTGCAAATGTGAGGGACAGCAAGAGAACAGGGAACGTACAAACCACAAAAGTACAACAACAAAACAGCAGCCCGTTGGCACAATTTATTGTCAGTCGGTTGGTCAGTCGGTCAAGAGTCAGATGCACCTAAAAACAGGGGGAAAGAGAGGAGGCAGATGCTGCTCGCCTCCAGCAAGGCCAGGCAAGCGACAGACCATGTGGCAATAAAGGAGAAAAAATCTGATGTTGTGCGCATATGTGTGATGTTGGAAAAACGGCTGTTGAGGCGCCACGCACTTGTGGCATGGCGTCGGCTGGCAAAGGGCGGGCCATTTGCATGTCATCAGCATGGTTTGAGGTGCGATGAGTGAGGGGGCAAGGAGTCGAGACCGAGGGTGAAGGAGGTGGAGGATGAGGCCAATGAGGAGATGGCAGCATGGTGTGCATGGCATGCAAGCAGTCAACGCCGCTGAGGCTACAGTCAGTGGACATGCACAAAACAAAGTTTGGACTATTTCCAAATAAAACTCCAAACAGAAAAATGGTCTCATTAATGTGAGAAGAATAATGGCCATTAACAAAGAAGGGGCCCTCTATGGTCCTTAATCAAATAATGGCCATTAATCACTCCATTATTGATCACCATCAAAAACATAATGAAACGAATAATGAACACAATAATGGTAGAATAATGGTAACTTTGAACAACCCTAATGACCACTCTAGATCCTCTTCCATACCTTTACACAACTTATTCAGACAACATAGAACCTGAAGATGGCCCAAGTATAACAGCATACAGCCACCGTGACAGCAATGAAGTCAAACAGGGTGTGTCAGAATCATTGTCTCTAGGAAGTCTGACTGGGCCCCACACCATCTGTATCAGTGTTCTCAGAGGGCCTCAACGGCCTTGAGTCTGTCTTTCTCCACCTTATACCATCGCTCTGCCCCCACCTTTGCAAGAGTGTTCTCTACCCCATGCGTCTGCTTGCATAACCATGCCCTCCCCACATGTTCTTTTTGGTTTTATTTCTCCTCAGTCCCACACTGCGCCTGTGTCTCCACTGAGTGCATGTGCTAGCTTTCCTGCCAGGGCTCCTCATTTCCAAATAAAGGCTAAAATTTCTGCTTTCTGAAGGTTCTCAGCATTCGGGTGCTTCAACTCCTCCTTCAAGTTGGGATATGGCACTGTCTGACAGTGAATGGCAGGCAGACTGTCAAGCTGACATGACTAATACCATAGATTTGTTCTCAGATGTGTTCTCAGACATGTTAGAACCATGCATAGCACCCTCAGATTTCACAATCAACTTGGATTTCTCCCCACCATCCCCAGCAGCAACAGTGGACAACGCACAAACTGACTTCAATTTGAAGAACCCAAACTTATATTATCACCCCCATCCAATAATTGACAGTGAGATTCGCTTCATTCTCGATATTTCCATTGCTTATTTTTTCAAAGGAAAACCTTGTCAACAAGATGGCAGCCATCTGATGCCTGGAGAGCAACTGCGCCCGGAGCCGCCCCTAAATGCAGACCCAACTGATTGGGGAGCATTTGAGAACAAGGAAGGGTTCGAAATCGCAGAGTTGGTATACTGTAAGGCCCAAATGTCTGAAGGAAACATCAATGATCTCCTCAGGATCTGTTTTGGCAGGCGTGTGCCATTCTCGAATCACAATGAACTCTACTTGGCAATTGATAGCCTAGATGTCGGGGGGGTTCCTTGGCAGAGCTTCTCAGTCCAGTATGATGGTGGTGTACACAGTGCTGATGGCGATAATCAGCCAAAGTGGATGTCGGACGTCCACAAGGTCTTCTATCATGACCCTCAGCTGGTTGTTCATGAGATGCTGGCTAACCCTGACTTTAAGGATGGTATGGACTTCACCCCATACCGTGTCTTTGATAAAGATGGCGTCCGTACTTATCAACATTTAATGAGCGGGGATTGGGCATGGGACCAAGTAGTAAGTTCCCCTACTTCTCCAAGCTATTATCTAGACAATTCGGCTCACACCCCTTTGAATGTAGGAAGCAATCGCTCAGGATCCAAAGACACATGGGGCAATGTTTGTCCCCATCATTCTGGGAAGTGACAAGATGACAGTATCAGTAGCGATGGGCCACACTGAAGCCTATCTGTTGTACCTGTCAATTGGGAACCTTCATAATAACGTTTGCAGGTCTCATTGTGGCAGCGTTGTAGTTATAGGATTTCTTGCTATAGTGAAAAGTAAGTGTATTCTCCTATGTCCCATGTGCGTTGACCAACTCATCTGACAAATTTTGATTTGGTAGCTGAGAAGGAACACATGAAAGATGTCGACTTTCAATATTTCTGACGCCAGCTCTTTCACACATCACTTACACAGATCCTCTCCAGTTTACAACTGGCGATGTCAGAGCCCAAGGTTGTCAAGTGTGCTGATGGATTCTACCAATGCGTGATATATGGACTGGGTCTGTACATTGCTGATTACCCCGAACAGGTCCTCATTTCTGGCATCGTCCAGGGCTGGTGTCCAAGGTATTCACCTACAAAGTGGCACCATGTGCTTCACTCAAGTTATTGACTCAGGCCTTTCAGCAACATTTCAGGTGTACCTCACACAAGGACTCTCTCGAAACTCCAGGGATCCCAAGGTCAAAGGGGCACACAGACGACATCCAAAAGGTACTTGGACTGGGAGATTTGTGGAACCTATATGGGGTTGTTGGTAAGGTTGAGGTAAGTACTTGCTCTTGCTCAAGGTTTCCTCCCAATTTTAAACACCAGACTGACAATTTTCTTTAGCTATTCACAAGCTATTTCCCTTGTACAAGCATCTACGAACTGCTCTCCCCCAATCTCTTATACCAGCTCATCAAAGGGAAGTTCAAGGACCACCTTGTCGAGTGGGTGACAAAGTACATACAGTGGCACAACGTGGAGAAGAAAAGCAAAGCAATCCTAGCAGACATTGACTGGTGGTGAGTCCAATCTCGCATCGATTATTCCAAGAACTCACATCTCTGTTCTAGGATTAAAGTGGCACCACCATTCACCAGTCTTCAAAGGTTTCCAGAAGGTCAGGGCTTCAAGCAATGGACTGGGGATGATTCCAAGGTGCTGATGAAGGTATGCTTCTGATCTATGTTATCAAGTCGTGCACGTCTTATTATTGTTGTCAACAGGTGTACCTACCTGCAATTGAAGGGTATGTGGCCGATAGGATGCTCTACACCATTCGCGTGTTCCTAGAGTTTTGTTATATTGCCCAGCATGATGTTATTATGGAGAAGACCCTTGCTGAACTTGAAGATGCTCTTTTCCACTTTCACAAGTATCGGGCAGTTTTCCAGGAGGTTGGGATCCAAGAGAAAGGCTTCTTGCTCCTATAACAGCACTCCACTAACCATTACCCGGAAATGATCCAACTTTTTGGAGCACCAAATGGCCTGTGCTTGTCCATTACAGAGTCGAAGCACATCAAGGCCATCAAAGAGCCATGGCGCCAAAGCAACCATCACAAGCCTCTGAAGCAAATCCTTCTCACCAATCAATGTCTCAACAAGTTGTCGGCAGCATGAATAGATTTTACACACCGTGGTATGCTGGAGCGGTCAGAGCTTGACAGCTCTTTGAAACTGATAGGTATGTACCCCATGTTCCCTTGTACACTGCGTGACTTCTAACAAATGTCACAGAACTGATGCAAAGGAAATATAATAAGGAGCCTAGAGGGACCACATCTGCCAGGCCTCTCGAAATTGTGAACAATCCGAGCATCCTTGCTCACACTGAACTGGGAAGGACCATCCGTAAGTGGCACTTGTATATTGTGACATTGCTAACATGTCTTTCAGACTACAAGATCTCAGTGTCAGGGATGGCAGCACATATCAACAAACCCGAACTTCCCAACCTCATATGGAAGTTCCTCTATTACCAGCAATCAAATGACCCTAATGCCTCCGACTCGGATGTCTCTATCTCCACCCTCCCAACCTTTACTAAGAAGTTATCTGTGCACAGTTCAGCATCCTTGGTCTACTTCGCCCCTAGCGACCCTTGTGGTATACATGGCCTTTGTCAAGAACAGATTTGATCAACATGGCAGTGGCGACAGGGCCCCCCGTGACAGGACACAGTCTTGGTGAATATGGGCAACAGGGGAGATACGCAACTCCCAATGTCTGGTTTTGTTGTCGCCTGCATTCTCTTCTTTTTTTCTTTCACATATGGCTGGAAAATTTATCCTGTAGCACTAGTATGGTGGTATATTCTCTCTGAAGATTCTGGACATAGAGACAAGGCAACAGGGATGTGGCTTGTTGAACGCAAATATCACAACGGGCAACCGCTCTTACAGGTGGTGCATGTGGACACCATCTTATGCATGGTGCACCTTCTCCCATATTTCAGACACAAACGTGTTAGTCAGGCTATCACTCAGGACAACAGCCTTGATAAGTATCCCATTTACTATGTAAATAGATTTGCAGATCATCACTCATTCGAGATTCTGTAATAATGAGTTCATATACTTTTTTTTTTCGAAAATACAGCCACTTCCATTTGCTTTTACAGCTCACCCTAACTTAATGCGTTTGACTTACTTTTGTTTATACTTTTTTGCATTACAGTACTTTTGGAAGATGAATAGCTTTTTTGACCCCCTTGAAAAAGTATTAAAAAAGTAGAGGACTCGGCTTTTTTGTACTTTTTTTGCTTTTTTTGAAAAAAGTACGAAAAAGTACGAAAAAGTAGCAAAAAGTAAATTAGGGGTTTTCCTGATGAACTGGGTCGTCTACGACTCGAGCGCTTCCTTTCATCAGAAGATGAGCGAGATCTCGATGCGTCAATCCTACACCATACTCATGCTATATTCCTACCCTTTCATCACCCGCCGACTCAACATCGCCAAGTCACTGCCGTGACTGGAATTTTATTCGGCCTTTCATAGGTCCTTATTCTTCGCTCGCAGAAGTCAGAGCAACCCAGCGACGTCGGGTACTCCACCAAGTGCCTTCGTTATCTTCGAGATCTATTACCCCAAGTTGAAGCGTTTGACCCAGCGACGTCAGGCACCTTCGAGATCGATCACTTCAAGTTGAAGCGTTCGACCATACCGCTCACAAACAACAATGTTACATCATTGACGTCATTGCTTGTAACTGCACTGGCTGTCCAGGTGAGGCTAGAACATGGAAATGCGATACACGCTATTCAGGAAATGACGGTACTCTGTCGCGAGCTTCTCTCTTCGAACGCCTTGGAGCAAGACCTAAATCCCGCTGTTGAAAACTTTGCTGCAACAATACTCACTCATGCCGAAGATACCCATGATCTACCTTGGCAACAAGTCATCGAATGCCTATGTGAGGCGAATATCAGGCTACCAGACTCACATTCCGTTTCCCTGGCACTTTCCACGACTCTTGGCCTTCGCTTCGACTTCACCAAGTCGAATGATGATTATCAGTGCGCAAAGGAGCACATGGACAAGCTCATCGCCTCTCACTACCGTTTAGGTAGTCCCAACCTATTCCTGAGGATATATTTAAGTCAAGCTGCAATGCTCGCGCGTCGCCGATCATTCTATTACAGTAACCCAGAATATTTAGAGGAGGCAATCCGTCGCACTCGTGCTCACCTTGGCGTTGTATCACTTGAAGATCCCGAGCGTGATGAAATCGTTGAGAGCCTAGCTGAACTTGTGAGGAACCGCGCAAGGGATTTCGGGGATGCTGGCGTTCCAGAGACGGACCCCAACGATGGAGTGGTAGAGATTCTTCGCACGTTCTGGGACTTGGCCGCATTTCTTGCTGAGCAGAGCACTGATAAGCTCCCTTCAATGACGCAAGAGGCTTTCGGACGGCATGTTGATGCCGTCACGTCTACGGGTCGCATCACTGATAAAGCAGAGATTCATAAGGCTGTCCAATATTGCCAACTGTTACGCCCATCCATTCGAACAAGTCCTAATCAATTCACGGACTTCACTCTTTTCAAATTGGGCGACTTCCTCGGGCATGCTTTCGAACTTACGGACGAACCCGCGTATCTCAACGAATCAATTGACATATTACAGAGCATCATCGAAGAGCGAAGTACACAGTGGATGCACGTTCCTGTCATTGAAAGGCTCTTGTACTTCTTGACCAAGCGGCTCGAGCTGTCCGGGGACAGAAATCATCTTGACCAAATGTTTCAACTATTCCTCATCATCTCCAATGATCCTTATGCGAACGCGCCCGACCAATTAAAGACCATATCCTGTTTGGCAATGTGTTCCATAGATACCCAACACCCCGTCGCATCCGCCATTTGCAGTAGTGCTATCTCATTGATGAGCGACTCTCTGGTATTCGCTCCTACCCTCGAAATACAACATTTCCGTCTCATCCAATTGGGTCTGGTGTATGAGAGACTGCCTTTGGACTATGCATCGTATCAGGCTCAACGAGGTCAGCTCAAGGACGCCATCGAGACTCTCGAAAAAGGTAGAGGCCTAGTATGGTCGCAGATGCGGGGATTCCGCGCTCCCATCAATCGGCTCTGGATGATTAACTCGCATTTAGCCGAGGAATTTGCATCTGTTAACCGGGAACTCGAGCTACTGACAACATCAGCCTCCCCGAGTGTGCTGATAAACTCTGCGGAGTTCGATGAGATGGGCTCATTTGATCGCGTCCTGGAGAAACATCGAAACCTTTTGGATGAGCGCAAGAGTCTCATCGCGCAGATCCGAGGCCTACCAGGTTTTGAGAACTTCCTAATGGCCCCGTCATTCGCCGCTTTGCACCCTGCTGCTGCGTGTGGACCTGTAATCATCATTAACCATTCCCCGTACCGTTCCGACATCATCATTCTTCTCTACAACTCCCCTCCCTCCCTCATTCCAACAACCGACAACTTCTATCACCGCGCAAAAGGATTGAGAGAGCAGCTATTGGGCGCACAAAAGGAAGGCCTCGACTCGATGGAATACGAGGATACGTTGGTCTCCGTACTGAAAGCGCTTTATGACCTTGTTGGCCGACCGGTGATCCAGCGGCTCCGGGAGCTCAATGTGCCAGAACAATCTCGCATTTGGTGGTGTCCGACATCTGTCTTTTTCTCCCTTCCTCTACACGCCATGGGTCCTATTCGATCAGATGGACCAAACAAGTTGTATTTCTCGGATCTGTACATTCCCTCGTATACTCCAACTCTCTCTGCACTCATCGATTCCCGCAAACCTGGCGCGGATTCGTCAGAGAAGCCCTCAATACTTCTTGTGGCACAACCTGATGAATTTATGCCAAGGGCTTGGGATGAGATATCGCTAATCCAGAGTCTCAAAACGACGGTGACAACGCTTGTTTCCAAGAGGGCGACACCTTCTGCTACTATGAAGCACCTCCAAGATCACAGGTTCGCCCATTTTTCATGCCATGGAACACTCGATACGGGAAAGCCATA
>Ga0307510_10002165_pt1 | contig 22178 bp, 18 predicted proteins | sample 12_EM_MG_FD_207224 | JGI IMG/M metagenome (GOLD analysis project Ga0307510, IMG submission 207224) | Populus trichocarpa ectomycorrhiza microbial communities from riparian zone in the Pacific Northwest, United States - 12_EM | ecosystem: Host-associated > Plants > Roots > Unclassified | place...
TGCTCCACTACATTCTCGCTTAGCCTGAGGCCTAAGCTTTGACTCTCTGATGAAGTACTTGAACCCGAGGCTTCTTTTACTGGCCTTTGGCTACTCTCTCCATCCTTTTCACCTAGGTCAGTGATCTCAGTTATAACAGAGCCCACCCATGGATTGTTAGACAATGGCAAAGGCGGGGAAATCACTTCACTAGGCACAAAGTAAACCCTCTCCTCATCTCCTGAACATGTCAAGGAGAAAGGAAATTGTTGAGGGTTAAGGCCTCTAGGCACCTCCAAACTTGGTTGAAACCAAAAATTGCCGCTCCCCAACTGACCTAAACTCAAACTATCACCACCTTCACAAAAATCATCAGGTTTAACATTATCATTGTTACCCCTTTTTCTCTTAGCCCTATTAATGCAAGACTCATCAACTGATTGCTCCGCAAACCTCTTCAAGCTCTTACCCTTCTCCCAAAACTCATCTTTCACTGATTGATTGCTTGTTGCCAATGGGGGGAGCCTGATATTCTGCTTGAGAGAGCAACTGCTGGTCTTGGACTCAAGTGGTTTATCCACTGACAGGCCAACACCAACAGGCCTAATGGGCTGCGACCGCGATGATTCTTTGCGAGAGAAAGTACACGGCAAGTCCAATCTCTGTGTGCTCATTGAAGGTAACTGAAAATGGCAAGCTTGAAACTGCGCAGGTGATTCACTCCTCAATCTATGCCTTGGTGACAGCAATGTTGAACTAGAACAACCGGCCAACATTCTCTATGCCCTTCCAATTTTCTTTTCTTTGATTTTGTGTGATTCTCCCACCCTATTTTCTTCTATTTTTTCTCTCCCTATCTCTCTTTGTTTCTATAACAAATCTTCAACTATGAAATGTGTGGTTTACTTTATTGTGTGCAAGTTCTACAACTTAACATGTATATTTGAAAAGAGAAATCAAGAGAGACAGCTAACGTGAGTGTGTGAATTTTTCTTTTTTCTTTTTCGTGAAGAAACCAATAAATAGGAATCCGATGAGTAAGAACGAAAATCAAACAAAAGATTTTGTAAATTGTGTAAGTGTTCCTATATGAACAATGTGAGTATGCAACTGTTTAACAAAAGAATATGCAAACAAAATCCCCCAACCCCAATAAAAGAATGAAAGAATTTGTAAAACTAATCAATCATACAATCCAAGTATAAGAAAACAATCATCGGATTCCAACACATTTAAAACAAAGTCATTGAAACAAACTATCAACTCTATTCACTTCATGAAAGGAAATGCAGAAACATACTTGCACAAACTGCTGGCTGAAATCAAAACAACTCTTTAAACCCAGATCAGCATTTGAAGTTTCCATCACAGTAGCTAAATTGAAGCCAAAATCAAGAAACCCCACTTCTTCAACCATGCAGCATGATGTGATCTAACTCTTTTAGCATTCACTCACTAACCGAAGAAACCATAAACCATAAAAAGGTTGTGTTTTTATATACTAAAACTTTTGCTTCTTGTTTCTCCCTGTCTCCCTTCTTCACTCTCCACTACTCCCAGTCCTAGTACTATACTACTACTATGCTACTAGTGGTATAACTTCCATAGCTGTCTCAGTCATTGCTTTTTCTAAGACTGGCTTGGTTTTTACCAGCACTAGGGAAAAAATATGATTACTGTCGAAAGGGGTGTTCGAGAAGACTTGGGAAACTGATTTCTGGTCGTTGGATTTTGATCGGATGGTGAAGAATGCAGTTCAAGTGACCGTTGGAGTATGTCGGTGAAATATGACCGTTGGAGGAGGTGGTGTGTACGGAGGGTACGTGAAGACGTGCGAATATGTTTATTTTTCTTTACTTTTTGGTATTTTACTCTGTGACTGTCACGTAGGATGCACGTGCCTGTCCCCTTGATAGTTGATACCACTTCACTCGACCGTTGGGTTATAACCGGCTCATCTTTGTTCAACTTTGGTGGGGCTTTTTTGTGTGATTATCATCAACTTCCCATAACCTCCAATGTCATTAACACACGTGGTGCACTGTCAGCCATAATTAGAGTCTAATTATGTAGTCTAAGTGAACTTTGAAAGATAGTAGTCTAACTCTGACTTGGGCCCATTATTGGGCCAGGTAAAGCTAAATGAAGTTGCAAGGAAATTTGTCAGCTCCGGCAGTTTTATAATTACAGTAAAATATTTTTTATTGAAAATATATTAAAATAATATTTTTTGTTTTAAAAAATTATTTTAATATTAATATTTTAAAATGATAAAAAATTAATTAATTTTTAAAAAAACTCTTTTTAGAACGCAATTCCAAATATCCTAAAAAAACTCCAAATAAAAATACATTAATTAATATTAATATTATTAATAATAACAAATAAAGCAGAATGGTGTTCTATTATCTAAATATTATTCACCCTCTCACATTTGCCTCCTATTCACTCAAGTGCTCATAGCTATATTTTTTAATTTTATATCCCTTAATTTTTTACTTTTTACAATTTGGTAATTTGAGATTTTTTTATTTTGTTTTTTTCCTCTCAAGATACGTATACATGGTTTCATGTTTTGTTTTTATTTGCTTGCTCCAGTATTTCAAAGTGTCATATAACAATTAAACATTAAATTAAAGATTGATTTAACAAGACAAAGCCTTAGGTTTTATTGTTAAAACAATTAAACATTAAATTAAAGATTGATTTAAGAAGACAAAGTCTTAGGTTTTGTTGTTAAAACAATTAAACGTTAAATTAAAGATTGATTTAACAAGACAAAGTCTTAGGTTTTGTTGTTAAAACAATTAAAAGATTAGAGACCAAAATTATTAATAGATGAGAAAACAAAGCCTCTCGAGTTAATACTAACAACTAAAACATGAAGGTGTTTTGATGTATAAACATTACTCATCCTTTCATATTGTATAGTCATCCGTTATTGATAGCTAATTTATTCCTTATAGAATCTTAAAATTTTTATTTTTAATACTTTGATCATTAAACTATTTATTTTAATTTTATTGTGTCTGCATGATTTTATGTGTTTGGGATTTGTTTTGATTTGCATCATCTAATGTATTTGATGTGTCAAATTAACATAGTAGAATTTTAGGTTGTTTTTTAAAAAAAATTAAAAGATCAAGAACAAGATTAACATAAGAAAAAACAAAGCCTTTTCCACTTATATTCCTAAAAAGCACAAAGAAGCTTAGTTTGGTCTCTTAAGTTTCATCATTTGCATGTATTTGGTCCTTAAATTCCAATCATCAATAGCTATGATTTTAATATCTATGGATTTATTTTAAGAAAGAAATTCAATGAAGGTGATTTTTATTTTTAATATTATTTGAAAAGATAGATCAAAACTCAATAATTTATTTTAGTTTAATATGAGTTTTAGTCCGATTAAAATGTATTTAGTAGTTATAAATAAGGTTTTAGAGGGCCAAATGATTTTTTTTTTCATATTTTGGGTTAAAAAAAAGTTGAGATTTAGGTTTTTGGGGTAAGAAAAACGTAGATCCCAATCTTCTAGGCACCAAAGTCACTCAATTATCTAAAATTGTTGCAAGTGGATGATACACCACCTGTCTCGTAAGATGATACGTCGTTCATTTTATTTTTTTAAAAAATCATTTACATTTAAAAAAATATGCGGACTTGACTTTCCATACCCAAACGTACATGGACTTTTTAATTTTAGACAAGGCACACATGTCCATCCTTCTAGCCCAGACGCACCTGATATTATTTTTAATTGTCATTAAATTTTTATTTGATTATTCTTTCTTATATTTTACAGTAAGATTTTATTTAAATAAATTTATAAAAATAATATTTAAATAATAATCCAATTTGCCATAGTTTTTAATAATATTAGAGCTTTTTTATAGTAATACTAACAATTATTTTGTAGATAATTATATATGAATCTAATATGCAATTTTTAAAAAAAAAAAACAAATTGCACATGAATAGTCAAAGTAAATAAATATCTATTTTGTTATTTTCTATTGTATATTTTATATAATTTTTCTCAAATTTACTATTTTTATTTTGTTTTTGGTACATTCGTGTAAAAATTATTTATTATTATTTATTTAAACTTGTTTTTAATATTATCATAAAAAATATGATAAAAAAGATATTTTTGTCAACAAAAAAAGAAACTCGTTAACAAGGATATGTAATTTTAGTTAAAGAGATGCATTTTTTTATCTTTACTTCAAATCATTATAATTTTTTAAATATTTATTTTAATTGTTTTTATTTTTTATTCAATAAATCATAGTGCTGATAAAAAAAAAAAAAACATTTTCGTCTTTTGTGTATTTTAACTTGGAATCCAGCCTGCGCGAGTATTCTGAGTCCGATTAACTTCTTTTCTAAGCAGGAGGGATATTCATCAAATGATCGACTCTACCCCTTTGGTCTTTTACTTTTAACACCAGCAGTTAACGACAGAAGCGACGCTCATCCCCAATGAAAGGTGAAAGAATCATTTTAAAGATCAATACCTGAACACAGTAAAAGTTGATTCGGTGTCATTATTTGACACGGTAGTTTGAACTTGTTGGCAATTACTGGATTTTATGTAAAATTACCAAGGTAAATATAAAAATTTGGAAGAGTAACACTATTTTAAAAAAAAATTGATGAAATAATACAGTTTGACTATATTCACTTTAAAAACGTGATGTTTACTAAATATCACTATTTCTAAGCATAATAAAATAATTTTTGTGCTTTAAAAGAGCGATATTTAGTAAATATTGTGCTTCTAAAGCGCGACATCGTTAAACCATGCTATTTCTGGCTCAACCGGCCGATCATTTCACATAAAAACTATAATTTTATGAATTAAAATTGTCTTTATTCAACTTGTAAACTCAAAAATAGACTCTAATTAATATCTCAAAAAATTATTGTTCACAAAGTAGTAGGTAATTCTAAGCAGTCGAGTGAGGGTCTGCGGATCTATCTCAAACATATTATGTGGAGACCTAGAAGATATATTTATGGACAATGAGACAAGTCAGAGAAGATCTAATTGTGTCAAACAAGAATAACAACTCAAAAAGATAATGACTTTTGATCCGACAGTTGGATTACATTCAATTTTTTATAGGAGTTTTCAAATATCTTTTTCCTATAGTAGCTACAAGATATAAAAAATCTCATTAAAACTTTGATTTTAGTAATTTTAAGATTTTCCTCGACTGGTTTTACTAATTATTATAAATTAGTTAACCGATTAAGTAAAACATAACATAATTTAACCCTGCGATATTTACTAAACATTATTATTTCTAAGCTACAAGACTTTTGCTCTTTTTTGTTTAATTTTATTTGCTAATTGCCTAATTTATGAATGAATATCTGCCATAAAACGGTAAGATCGTTGGAGACACTGCACAAATTGCAATTTGACAGTGTAGCCAAAACTAAAATGCGCCGCTGCCAACGGTATCTTTAATAGCTGACAGCTAGAGTAGAGTGAAACCATAGATAGCTCTGATGGGAGTGGAAATGAGGTGTAGAATCTTCCACGTCCGAGACCCAACCAACAGAACAAGCTTGCAAAACACTTCCAAGTGCCAACATATGTAAATCAAATAAAGTAAAGCTCATGAATACCGACGACCGCACTCTAGAACGAGGTTCTATCCATCCAATATAAATAATATATACAAAAACATTTCCTCCGATGCTGAATCATTTTCAAGACCCAAAACAACAAATTGCAACCACAAACAAGCGGCCTGTTGAGCCAGGTTGAACGTTTTCATCGACCCAAATTCCATGAAATATGTCCATACAGTTTGGATCTGAGTAAACCCACCCCCCCCAGATGTCCATACAATTTTCATCGACCCGTATTCATTCATTTTTCTTGCAAGCAAATTTAAAACTTCCAAGTATCTTTCTACAATTTGTAAGATGTTCATTCTTAGATCGACTCTAGAAACAAGGCTTCCTGTTTGCTGGCCAGGCCAAGTTCATTGAGAGTCAATGCACTCTCTCCATCACTGAAAGCACGCCTTGGGTATGGCCTCACCTGCTCAAGTAACAACACATCAGAGATGCCAAGATGTAAATTTAATTACAATTTTTCACCAGAAATTCTAGCATCAAAATAGAAATGGTGTAAAGTTTCAACCAAATAACTAAATCAAATGTATATATGGACATGTTCACCAAAACTATTGAAAATTTAGATGAATGATTACCAGTCTGTAAGTGCCAGGCTTGACCACTCTGCCAATATCTATGAAATCGAAGAAAGCCTGCAAAGTACAATAAACAACATAGTGAAACCAGGATAATGAGCGGAGATAAATGCTCAAGCACATTACTTTGCTGGAAAAACTCACCTGTAAGTTGTCAGACTTGAGAAATCGACGGCCACGTCGGCTGCCGTCAGGCATCCGCACCAAAAGCGTTACAGCATTTTCATCATCAGATGCAGGTTCATGAGGCAGAGAAGCTTCTTTTTCTGCCAACAGTCTCTCAAACTCCTAGAAAGGATTACACAAGCTGCTATTAACAATTACCAAAAGGTTTGTTAAAGTCATTAGTCTTGTCCCTTCCTAAACAAGCAAGGAACTGATCAATGACTTTGAGAGACTTGCAACCATATTTACAGCTGCCAAAGGGTAAAACCAAAGACAATGAAGAAAAAGTAGCAAACAAGGTGACTGGCTACCTTTAATGAGCATCAAAATCTCAATTCCACTGTTACCATTTGCCCAAACAAACACATATATTAACATTAAAAGTTTGGAAAAGGACTTTAATTTGTCACCAGTTCCATGTCCACCTTCAGAATAAAAAATAAATGAAAAACAATACCTGCGCTTCCTCCAATTGTCTACGAGATTCTTCCTCTTTTCTCCTTTCTTCTTCAAGAGCAGCTTTCCTAGCCACTTCTTCTTGTAAACGATGAGCTTCAGCTTCCTCAATGGCCTTCATCTCTTTTTCTCTGTCGGCTGCCAATGACGCAAGATACTCATCGTCCTGCATCCACCAGACAATGCATGCCCACTGCATCATGTTTATGGCCCAAAAATTGAATTTTTTTCTCCCAGTCAAAGCCCAAATGTCAAACCTGTTGTTCGCGGATAATGCGCTGAGCTTGTAAAGAAGGTGATGGAGGACGAGGAACTGGTCGAGGATAATTATTCTCATTTTGCATAAAATGATGAGGTGCATATGGAAGGCGATATCCAGTCCCTTCAGGAATTCCACCAAACATTGCAGCCTCAAGCATGACTGCTTCATCATGCTCCTCAGAAGAGATGCCTCCCCACTTCAATTTGTCAAATTTCAAGTGTCAAACAGGTTAGTTTACCTAAAGAATGTTAGGTGTTCTCAATTCTGAAATTAGAGTTGATAAATTGTAGAGTAGAATGGTGGAAGATACCTCATCTGAAAAGGCATCTACATTGTGCAGGGGATGACTTCCTATATTACTCCGTCCAGGACTTGATGGCGGGCTAGCCTCCACAACTCCAGCTTCTCTAGCAGATTCCATAGAGCCAGAAGATGTTTGTCTAGATCTATGCCTAATGAGAGGCTGCTCTTCCACATCTTCTGCTTCATCGTGTATGGATGAGCTTCCTGCCTCCGGCCTATATTGAGTCAACAGACCATTGTAAGATTTCCTAACTATAATCCCGGAAGCATAATCTAACACACACTATGTTGTCCTTTATGGTTGTTCAATGATGTTTTAGGATGCATTTCGAGTTTTTCCTAAGATTATACATTCTTGGTGGGCCAAATGATCACGGTTATCATAGACAGCACAATACTTTATAGTCCTTTGTTTGACCATTATGTCAGAAGAACATCACAACAGTCGCAGATAAAGACCAACATCATATGATTATATCTATTAATGAGCAATCAAGAATGCTTACCTTCCATTTAATAAAGCTATTCCCCCCTTCTCTGCCTCAACAGCATCACTTCCTACTTCTGAAGCTTTCTCTTGCTCACGCAAAGCTTTCCCCCTCTGCTCACGCAAAGCTTTCTCTTGCAATGCTGCCTGGATTCAGTTTGTGTTAAACAAGATCAAGATATGCCTATAAGCAAAGCAAAGTGTAAAAGAAACACAAACCCTTAAGGATAATGAAACCACATGTTCAAGTTCAGCATCCTCCACCTGAGGTTGCCTTTGCTGAGGTCCAGTTTCAGTTAACTCCTACATCATAATGCGTACAATCAATTAAAAATATAAGCATTTTAAACTTAAAAAACATAAAGAGACCACCTTAACAAAAAGCTAGTCCAACCTTTAAAAGTTATGATTTTAGATTGTAGCTGATCAAATTATTAAAAAAATAATATCTCGAACTCTTTTGCTTCCAAAAAGATGCAAAATGGCAGAAGAACCCTGTTTTTAGAAGTTTATGTCACGTAACTCAAATTAAATTTACAAATGAAAAGAAGGCATCCAAATCAAATGATCCAATGCTATGAGGGGCTCCAAATCAAAGTTCTGAGGTTCACGAGGTCTGCTTCAAATTGGTTCCCAGTTTTAACGGTACCCATATCATGAGTAAAGTAACAGAAACTACCCAGAAGAACAAATCAGATAATGCATGCACCAACCATTGGCTTGGTTAGCTTACCTGAACCTCTCTTTTTGAAGCCTCAATGGCAGCTCGAACCATTTCTTCTTCTATGTCATTGCTATAGTAAGGCAAGTTATCAAATTCAGGAGCACTAGGTCTAAGATGCCCCGCACGAGAACTATCCCGTTGGGTAGCCCGTGCATTTAAGTAAGTCGAAATATCATCATTGTCATCATCCTCAATTATGACGGTTCCCTGAATATCAGGACCTTGTGCATGTTCAGTTCCAGTTACATCTTCAATGATTGGAGCATGACCAGAATGGCCAGATGCTTCACTACCATCCTTGACCTCTATAGGTATCTCCCTTACTTCTCTTGGTTGAGAAACAAATGGTGCCTGATTCGTAAAATCAGAACCAGTACCAAGTACACCTCTTTGAAAACGTGGATCAAGAAGTGGGAATCGATTCATAGCAACACTCTCAGATAGAAGTGGTTGAGGATTTCTTCTAGGAGGTGGTGCAACTTCAATTGGATCATCATCTATATCCATGAGATCATCTTGAGGAGCATGAATAGAAGGTCGTCTTATGCTGGGAAAAAAATTTGCAACATGAGTGTTCAAAAACATGTCACGAGAACTGCACAGAATATATATTTTCTACCAGAGTATTGGAAAGCAACGACTAATAAACAAAGGATGACAAAATGGAAGAAGTGAAAGCAACAACTAATAAACAAAGGATGGCAAGATGGAGGAAGTGACTAACGCGCTTCTGTCTCCTTCACTGAAATGCGCATTGACAGCTGCATTGAGGTCACCACCATGCTCCTAATTGCAATCAAGAATTTTAAAGAAAAAGAAAAGTAAATTAGAAGCACAAAAACTTACAACTGAGTCTAAAATCCGCATAATTAAACATATTATAGCAAAATCTAAATATACCCTTCGAAATTCTGAGCATCTACTGCATCAAATAGTCTGATTATCATCAGTTAAATTAACCAAAAAGAAACCCCTTATTAGCTTGAATTAGAAATAATTAGCAATCAACGAACTCCAGCGAGCTTTATTAACAACTTAACCAACAATGCTAGCCCTAATTACACACCGATTACAAAATCCAGCAATCAGAGCCTAAAATTAACTCGCAATTTCACTCAGTTTTTTCAAGGTTACAATCCGATTAGCAATTGAAGACCGAAAAAAAGAGTAACCTCGAGTTTTAGCACCGCTGCATCTTCGGCGACGCCTGTGATGCTGATGAATGTGTCGATTGCTTCTTGATTAGGTCTGGCCATCTTCTTTGATTTTGATTAATTTTCACAGTCGTGTTTTTAATATAAGTTTCTAAATTGGAAAGAGGAGAAGGAGAAGTGGTAGAAATTTATGGGTTGGAAGGAATCCGAAGAGAAGGGATTGTTTGCTTGGTGAGGAAAGAAGGAGGGGTTTGGTGTTTTTATTTTTTATTCTATGCTTCTGGTTGAGTTTACTCTGGTCTAGTCTCTACCCAGTACCTAGTTTCCTTTCTCTCTATAAAAGGCTGCCTTTCCTTCTCTTGGATCTGGGAGGAAGAAATGTAGCGTCCTTTGCCTTATTGTGGCTTTGGGGAGTTATGGGCTGGGTTTTTATTTTTACTTTTTTTTAAAAAAAAAAAAAGAGTGTGTCTGGTGTTGTCTAATTTTGCTATGCTTGGGAGTATAGTCTTAAGGAGGTTAACTAAATTATTATTTTTAATTATTTTTTATATTTTTTAAAATTATTTTTAATGTGTTGATATTAAAAATTAATTTTAAAAAATATAAAAAATATATTATTTTAATACATTTTTAATTTAAAATCATTTTAAAAAACACCTTGCAAGCATCCCAAATTATATAATGTGAGTTGAGAAGAGTTTGCAGTGGCAAAGTAAAATATTATTGTATGGTATATATATTCGGAATTCAGATGGGAATGATGCTCATGTTTTCATAGAGAGTTTTTATGACAATTCTTTTTGTATCCAAACTGGTGTAAGGGGAGTTTGTTTGATGGAAAGTGATTTTTTAGATATTATTTTTTAAATTTTTTTATGGTTATTTGTCATTAGAAAACTTGGTCAACATAAAATACTTTTTAGTCAAAGAAAAATTTGGTTTGGTTTTCAGGAAAGTATTTTCCTTTTATTTTGGACGGAAAATACTTTTTGAAAGTTATGAAAAATTTAGAAATATCATATTATTTGTTGATTATATCAAATTTGGTCCTCAAACTTTTAATTGTTATATATATTTTATTTTTAATATTTTTTTTCAATTTCATCCCTTATAATTTAATTTTATATCAACTTTGGTCCTTATTTTTATAATTGTTATTTGTTTTTCCCTTATCATTTTTTAATTGAAATTTTTTATCTATCAAATTTGGTTCTCATTCTTTTGATTGTTATTTATTTTATTTGAAATAATTTATGAAATGGTAATTATTATTATTTTAATTTCTTCATCTTTTAATTTTTTAATTTGTTAGATTTGATCTCTATTATTTTTATTATTATTTATTTTATTTGAGATAACTTATGAAATTATATTTTTTTCAATTTCATTCTCATTCAACTTTTTAATTTGTAAGATTTGTTCCTTATTATTTTAATAAACTTGAAAAAAAATAAAATATTAATAAGTTATTTTCCAGCTTATTTTCCATGACATAATCAAACACTGGAAAATATTTTTCAATTTATTTTCAATTACACTACCAAATATCAGAAAATAATTCACTTTTTCTGAATTCACTTTCCAAAAAAAACTACTTTCCAGCAGCAAATAAACAGGACCAATAACTTTTCAATTTTCATGATTATGTATAATACTGTATATTAATTAGAAGAAATTATTCTTTTACCCTCCATGTTTTCGGTAAATATTTATCATGTTCCTTGAGTTTTAATTATTTTAATAGTATAGATAAAGTGTTTTTTTATATGCATTCCAATAAAAAAAAAAATTTAACAACTTATTGAATATTAATACTTTTAGTTTTTTTTCAAAAAAGAAAACTATTAAAAAAATTTAATCCATGAAAGGGAGAATATTTAAATAATCTATTTAAACATTTTGGCTTTTTTGATAGTTTGATAGTTGGCTCTTTATTTGACTCTCTCGTTGAAAGCTGTGAAATGGGGGGAGAAAAGCTAAAAAACTAGTTTTTTTTTTTTTCTTTTGAGAGATGCACTTAGAATTCATTGTAAATAGTTTAATTCAGTCCTTGTATTTATAAAAGTGCAATTGGGTCTCTTTTCAACACCTAAATTTGATGATAGTTATTGATTAGTGCCACCTGCCAAAGCCAATTTAGGTGTTGGTTGACCAAATTTGAAACATAAAGGGTGAAACCATCATTTTCTACAAACGTAAGAGGCAAAAGCGTGGTTTTCCCTGTTAATTATTGCCTAGGCGTAGGGGTGAGCAAAAAAACCGGAAAACCGATTAAACCGAGAAAACTGGAAAAAAAATAACCGAAAAAACCGAACTGAAAAAAAAACCGATTAAACCGATTAAATTTTTGAAAAAACCGGCCGGTTCGGTTCGGGTTCGGTTCGGTTTCGGTTTTATAAGCAAAAAACCGAAAAAACCGAACCGAACCGAAACCGACAAAAAACTGAAAAAAAAACTGAGCAAAACCGAGCCAAAACTGAGCCAAACCGGAAAAACCGAGCCAAACCGAAAAAACCGAGCCAAAACCGGAGAAAACCGAGCCAAACCGGTTTGAACCGGTTTTTTCCCAAAAAACCGAATCGAACCGAAACCGGTCGGTTTCTGTTTTTTTTTTCAAAAAAAAAAATTTTGGTTTGGTTACTTTTTTTGATAAAAACCGAACCGAACCGAAAATGATCACCCCTACCTAGACGCACGGTGATTATTATTAATGTTCATTCACGTGCATCAAATATACTGAAAGTTAAATTTTTTCTAAAAAAGAACATTGAATGTTCTTAATTGGGAATTACTAAATCATAAATAAAAAGTGATTGGAAATTAGTAGCAATAAATTCTTATATAAGTCGAATCCTAGAGAGGCAATAATAACTTATCATTCTGTGATTTAATTAGTTGTCCGATTAATCATCCTAAGTTTGAAAGTCCCAACATTAACCAAGGGGTAAAAATAGCTTCTCCGTTTTCTTTTAATGGTATGTTTTGCATTATGTTTTGAAATTTTTTTTGAAAAAAATTATTTATTTTTTGTTTTTGTTTTAAATCAATATTTTTTGATGTTTTTAGATTATTTTGATATGTTGATGTTAAAAATAATTTTTTTAAAAAAATATTATTTTAATGTATTTTGAAATGAAAAACACTTTGAAAGACAATCGCCACCACACTCTCAAACACATTAAACCATAAGAGGGCACTTAATGCATGCCTTTTCTTTTTTTGTTTGTTTGTTAAAAAGTATTTTTTATAAAAAATAAATGTCTAAAAAGAAAATTATTTTTTATGTTTGATAGTGTTATAGAAAATTAGTTAAAAAACAATTTCTGATATTTAGCTATCCTGTAAAAAATAAATTAAAAAATAACTTATAAAAGTTTTAATTTTTTTTGTCATGATTATCTAACATGTATATAATATTGAATGCAACTATTTAATCACTTACAGTAAAAAAATGAGATATAAAAAGTGTAATTGTTAAAGAAAAAATTTTATTATATCATGTATTTATATAGAGCTTATTTTATAAAATATAAATATATATAAAATATAAATATTTTAAATATAATATTACTGACATGTAAACTTGTTACCTCAAATTGATTTTTTTAAAATTAATGAACAATTAACAATATTAATTAAGAGTTAGATATTAAGTATTTTTTGGTATGAAGATTTTGTGTTGGGGAAAAATATATACGAAGATATTTTGCTGAGAAGGTAAACAACAGAGGAGAAAAGTAATTTTCATCTATGTTTCTAACATACAATTTTACTTCTCATATGGATTCAGTCACATAAAAGGTCATAAACTTTGCCATGGAATAAAATAACAATAGTCCAGATACAAATCATTCATCTCATATATATCAACCGTCTATAAACAAGTATAGATCAGTTGAAACTTGAAAGCTGAAAGGTCTTTTAGGAGGTTTTGTTTTTCAGAAAGTGATTTCTAGAAAATCTGTATTTATTTATTATTAGGAAAGTTGGTCAATGGAAAATACTTTACAGTCAAAGAAAAATTTGGTTTGGTTTCCAGAAAAGTGTTTTTTTTTTTATTTTGGGCGGAAAACACTTTTCGAAAGTTGTGAAAAATTTAGAAATATCATATTATTTGCTAATTATATCAAATTTGGTCCTCAAACTTTTGATCGCTATATATATTTTATTTTGAATATTTGTTTTTCAATTTCATCCCTTATAATTTAATTTTTATATTAAGTTTGGTCCTCATTTTTATAATTTTTATTTGCTTTTCTCTTATTATTTTTTAATTGAAATTTTTTATCTATCAAATTTGGTCCTCATTCTTTTGATTGTTACTTATTTTATTTGAAATAATTTATGAAAAGTTAATTATTATTATTTTAATTTCTTCATCTTTCAATTTTTTTATTTTTTAGATTTAATCTCTATTATTTTGATTATTATTTATTTTATTTTGTGATAATTTATGAAATTATATTTTTTTTAATTTCTCATTCAACTTTTTAATTTGTAAGATTTGTTCCTCATTATTTAATAAATTTGAAAAAAATAAAACATTAATAAGTTACTTTCCAGCTCATTTTCCATGACATAACCAAACACTGGAAAGTGTTTTCCAACTTATTTTCCATTACACTACCAAACATCGAAACATAATTCACTTTAAAAAAGAAACTACTTTCCAGCAAACAAACGGGGTCTTAAGGATAGTGCTCTGATAATCTATGACTGGTTTATAGGGTGGAGAATGTCCCTATTAAAGAAGTTTTTGAGAGTATCAGAGAGGGTCTTAGTGATGATAAAAGGGTCACAGACGATAAATTATCCATTCTCCGCTCACATGTGTCATATCAAGAGAAAAATAATACGAAAACTTGCTAGATTTTAAATTTGCTTTTTAGAAATCATCAGTTTGAATCTTACAAATCTCAGAGTGATTAAAAGCTTACATAGTTATTAATTTCAGGGTCCGTATAATTAGTTAAGGTATATATAAACTGACCCGAACACCCATATTAATAAAAATAATAATATAATAATGCTTTCAATAATATAATGAAAAAAAATATTTGATAGCTGGGCATTGTTGCTCACATTGCCCAAGTAGTGCGGGCAGTACATGTTATACACCAATAACTTTATATTATTAAAAAATAAAAATATCCATGAGCCAACTTGGATATAACCACAAAAAAAAAACAAGACATAATGACCAAAGTACCCATCTAAGAAATTTTTAAAATTACTTGATCCTGAGGTCATTAAGTGTCTTTTTAATGTTCATTGAAAAAGAAAATGACCTCATAGACCTGGACAAATGCGTTTTTTTTTTTCATGAAAGGTTATTTTAATAATTTATTGTTTAAAAAAACACAAAAAAAACCTCTATGCCCCCAATGATTTTTAAAAGATACATGTGACCTTGAAAAAAAACCAAAATACCTCTTATTGCTAACTTATATTTTTGTGTTGAGAGGGGCAGAAAAAAAAAACAAGGTGAATTCACCATAGATTTCGACAATGTTTTTTTCCCCATGTTTTAGAGTTTTTAATTTTAATTTTAATTTTAATAATAATTGTGTAAAAAATTCCATACAAGCAGTGCTGAGTTGTCACCATCATATTCGATAATGCTAACTTCCTCTGTTTTCATAGATCGATAGATAGATTATTATATCTATCCATAAAAATGAATTTAATAAATCAGGGGACTGGTATTTCAATAATCATATAGATTGGGGACTGATTTGTAGTTACCAAAAACCAACTCATATTTTAAGTTTCCTTCGATTCATTAACCTCATCGCTGTCTTTCTCGTCTCTTTAGTCTCTGCCCTCTTAACGGTGTACGTTTTCTGTCTCGACAGTAATCAAAAGCTGCCTAGAAGCCAACATCAAAACCACCGCTTTCACCGCAGATCTCTCTCCGCCGCAACCACTCCTCAGTCTCTCACGCCACCTCAAATCTCCACCTTCGATCATTTCCACGACCATTCCTTCTTCTCACACATAACTCCTCGCTTCAAAACGTATTTACAGTTCTTAATTTAGCTATTCACCTCCTACCACAAATGCTCAAAAACGTCCACTGTTTTTTTTTAGTGGTATACTCGTATGGTTTGTTTCTTTTTTAATTATGGATAATTGCAAACAACAGAATCATAGGAGACCAAATGTTAGCAAAATTTGATTGTTAAGTATTGAATTATTGATATCCTTTCATCCAGAACAAGTAAAACAAGAAAAGAGTAGTAAAAAGGAAAGAAAGAGATGTCAAAGCTGTTGGCACGGATTGCTGGCTACTTGAGCAACCGAACTTTGGTGGGTGTAGACAAAGTAGGGAACCGTTATTTCACCAGAACAGAAGAGATCGATGGTATCAGTAAGTGGGTCTCTGTCTTTCCTGTAAAATTTTTCCTCCTTGAACTTCTTATCAGTTTGTATATTTGTTGATGTTTCAGTGAAAGAGAAAAGATGCGTAATATTCAAAGGGGAGGGGGATCCAACCTCACTATCAGGTACAATTTTGAAGTTTGGAAAACTTCCCCTCTCTGTTACAATGTTGCATTCCATTATGCCCTACCACAACACTGTGTCCTAAGTTTCTGAGTATCATTAGTTTTCAATGAACCTTTTCTGATCAATTGGTTTTCTCTAATCAGCGGTCAAGTCCAAGCATGATTGTTAAAATAGATGTTATTTCAACTTGTAGACATGCTGAAGGGACTTGCTGTGCAACTTGCTTCTTCTGCATGGTTTATTCCTTACTCTAAATGCTTGTCTATAATTTGGCTATTGTAGTTGAATGGATATGCTGGCTGAACGGACAGCGTAAAAGGGCTCCAACTCCTGAGGTATATTATAGACACTATCCTTTTCCTTCGCATATGCCATAAAGAAAAATGGGAGCTAGAAGAAAAACCCCTCTCCAGCTCAAACATATTTAACAGTATGCGTGTGTGATTTATGGTTTTTATGTTAGACATTGAGTTTGGAATTTTGCATGTCACGAAAACTATTGTTTAGGTTTGTTCACTTCCTCACCTCTTGACAATTCAATGATTGCTATTATAAAAGGTTTGAATAATGTATTCATCACGCCACAACTCTTGGTGTCATCCTAAGTTACTGGGAATTGATCCACTCTTGTTTGGGGCAGTATCATCCCAATGGGCCTCCGGTGATTTTTATTTTAAAAACCATTAGAAACTCCAAGCATTGTTTGGATTTAGAATACATTCTTTCAGAGAATCAGGAACATTCTATATTTTTGTGCTGTACCAAAGGTGTTTTCGAATTTTAAAGATGAATTCCATATAGTGAATTTGGTCTTCATGGTTTTCAAATAAATTTAAGGCATCTTCTTTCTACCCTTAAGTAACTTGATGAAAAATTAAGAGCACTATTTCAGAGGCTGAATTGATTTCATCATGCCTTTCTTGGTCTCTCTGTACAAGTTAACAATGATGAGTTACATGCACCATTATTGTGTTGTCCCTTTTTGAATATCTATTTTTGTGGTTGGACAATTCAGTTTTGAAAAGACACATGGGAGGATTAAGTTTGTTACTGTTTTTCATTTCAGTGAGCTACAATGTTGGAATTGTGTTATTCTACTGTAAATATACTCGATTTTCTTTAGGAACAGATGGAGTTGGGGGCAAGGCGAGAACTTGTGAAGCAAAATGTGGCACGTAAGTCACTTGTAAAATTATATAGATATTTATGTTTCTTCCTGCTTCTATTTTCTGGTTAATAATACCATTGATGTGTTTTATTGTTGGCTTGGTGACTATAATATTGCTTATTGTCTCCAACCTCAGTAGCTGCATTACCACAACCCCCATACTGCTCACAACACCCTAAGCAAAACTAAACTAGCCCTCGAATCATTACATTAACCCTTAATTTTAACTACATAGCAAATACTTGTTTGTTGAATGTAGTCTCTTCATGACACTGTATATATATATGTTTTATAACTGGTATGTTGAAGACCCTTGATATCTTTCACTGTTTCTTTTCTTTTCCTATCTTCTGCATAATTTGACAAAACAATTTTTTCTTCGTTCTTGAAGGCCCTTGCTCTAAAAATGTTGACTATTGAGATACCGTTTTCATTTTCTGCACCACTTCACATGACTTTATTAGCTTTGTCAAGTATCTTAATGAATGTTTTTTCTTGACTGCCAAAGTTCTCAAGCAAGAAGAAGAGGAAAGGAGAGCCAAAGAAGGCAGTTCTCACAAAGCCAAGAGCACTGGTAAGTTGCTAAAGGCAAACTCTACTTTTTTTAACAGCATCATCATACTTATGTAATTGTTGATATTCATCTACCATTTCTACAGGTAAAACTGGAGGTCCAGACTTGAAAAGTTTCATTCACCAATTTCCTACTGAAGGTATTACATTCTTTCAATGAAATATTACTAGAGAATTGTATTTCTTGACAGCAAAACATGTCATTGCATGTGAAGGATTTTCCTAAGGTTTTGTTATGTCATGCCAACTGACTTTGAATATAACAAGCATGTTCACGTGCGTACTTTTTTACTCTGCTGACTTCTGTTCTAATCATGATTTGGTATTATGGTGCTTGTTCTCAAAGGTAACAAGCTTGAGGAAGAATCAGATGCAGTTGATAGAGGAAGCGGGTCAGTTATCTTTGGCTTTTGAGATAATTTCATTTTACTGCTTACCTTGATTGTGAGGTCGGAGACCACACATTATGTTGCTGGTCAAAATACAACTTCTCTCATCTTAACGGTCCTGTCTTGGCTATGATTTCTTTTTCTAAGCCAACACCGCTCAAGTCAATTGTTCCTTTAGCTCCTTCAACCAATTATGTTCCCCTCTTGGGTCTAATCCAAGACTTGGTGCTCCCACTTTGCACCCATGCATGGATGCATGGATTTGTGATGGTTTGAAACTGACAACCTTATTGACCACCGGGGCTTATACTGTTTTATTTAATTGTGAGAACTTACTGTGCTTCTGATAAATCATTCAAGCTTGTACAGTATCATTATATCTTGTACTTTGAAGCTTCTGTTGTACTGTTCCTTGAAATATTTCTAGCAATTGATTAATTTTACCTACAATTGCATACTTGAAAGTGGACATGGTTTTCTTTTCATGCCATGACACCAGTTATTAAATTTTGCAGAGAAGATGAAGCTGGGGCACAGAAAGCAAAAGAACCTTTGTCAGAGTAAGCACACATATCTGTAATGCACATTAATATAATTAGTCATATATATCTTGGGTTAGCTTTATCACAACTGACTATTTGTTGAAGGTTGCATCCATGAGGTATGGTAAAGTGCCAAAGTTTTGGGAACTGCATATGAAATATGTTTAATATATACAAATGAATGTCAATACTATGCAATGTGTTAAAATTTCCATTGCTTTCATGATTCTTTCTTTCAAATGGTTGCCACCACAGTGACGCTCATACATCTGTTGCTTAAATATTTTTTTTGTAGGCATTCAGAACCAACCGGATCTGGTTCAACCTTCAAGCCAGGGACGTGGCAACCACCAACATGAGATGGGTCATATTTTAATGGTCACCCGTATTGGTAGTCATTTTCTTCACCATTATGGTCCCCGTTTCCCCATTGGTTTTTTATTGACTAGACTCGTAAATTTCACCGACGACATTGTTGAACAAATTACATATACTGCAAACTATTTTGTCGGAAACTTTGAGATTTTTGGGAGATGGGGATAACTCGGATTGGTTTAGTTTCATAATTTGTATCAGCCAAAACATAACCGAACTCAGGTTCATACCATGAAGCAGCCACATCATCCATTCAAGAAGCTTTGGAGAGATTACTCTGTTTAAAGGAGTTTTAACTTTTTGGACCCTTATACCTTTAACAGACGAGAATATGGACATGATAAACCTGTCGCTAATATCTCAGGCCAGCATCAAGCATCTGTCTCTCTGTTTTTTCAGTTGCAATAGTTTCACATTAGCAATCAATGAATAAAACTCTTATTCTGTACACGATTATTTTGCATTTTTTTTTGCTCTATATTTGAGTTGGTTAATGAAAGCTTACTAAGGTTTATCACCACCTCAAAGAGACAGGGTCAATGCTATAGCAGGCATGGGAACCTGAGAGCAGATGTGAAGCTTCCTTGTTGATAACTTACCTCCTTTTTTTTTTAGCTTAAGGTGTGGAATGGAGCTTTTGAGTTTTGACTGTACAAGGGCTGGCCTCTCTCAGCTGTTCAAATCTCTACTTGTCTATCACGTGATTTTAAACGTGTGACCTCTAAATTAGATGTCCAAATGGAGGCTCGGTTGATTCTCCTTTAATAGTAATTGCTATGAGCACTTCTTCAATGCTTAAACGATTTTGGTGATCTATATAATCGGTTCCATCTGCCAAAGTCGAGTGTAATAAATTTCTCGTGTCGGAGCAATAAGAGCACCGTAAAAGATGCCAAAAAGTCTCCTGTCATTTTCAGCAGTCCTAAATGGCCCGGTATTCCTCTTAGGTTTATGCAGTCGCTAGTGTTCTCTCCCTACAGCTCCAAAAAAAAAAAAAAATGCTCTCTCTACAGAACTGAATACTAGGAATTTTGAGAAATTACGAACCATGGGAGGTGAAGTGGTGCGTTAAGGCTACCTAAATTTAGGTAACTAACAGAAAATTATTAAATAGCAGGCTTGATTTAGCTGTCAAGAAAAAAGAAAAAGGTTGTTTGCAGGTAGAAAGCTACAAATGCTGATGACCTTGCCAGCAGTTTTACACTAACAGCAAATCAAGAGATTGAAATTTAATGCAAAATCAAGAAAAAATAAAGAAAAAGGTTGTGTGCGGGTAGAAAACTACAAATGCTGATGACCTTGCCAACAGTTTTACACTAACAGCAAATCAAGAGATTGAAATTTAATGCAAAATTTAAAGCTCTGCATGTGGGTGGTTGTGATCCATGGCCCATACAACTATATTTTTTGTGGTGTATAAAGTCGCAGAATCTAGAAAATGTAAAATGTAATTGAAAGCATTAGATATCGTCGGCATATCATATCATTTCATATCAAACCAAACTCGCTATCGTTAGCAAAATGAGCTCTTCTTTATTCCTCACACTCCTACTAATTCTCATCTCAGCAAGCCAAGGTTGTGCAGCAGTGCCGGAGAAAGAACCTGATCTAATACAGAAATCCTGCGCAATAATCGTAGGTTATGAAGAATGCGTGGCAATTCTCAGATCAGACCCTCGTTCCATTAAAGCTACCAAAGTCAAACAGCTAGCCTACATCATTCTTGATCTCTGCATAGAAAATGCCACAGAGACTCTTGGAGAAATCCCGAAGTTGCAGGAGAAGTACTCAAAGCATGACCAAATTGAGGAAGCTCTAAGGTGGTGTGTCATGGCATATGAGAGTGCTATCAAAGATTACTTTCGCAAAGCTGTTGACCAGCTGGGTACAAAGTCTTATCGTGAAGCACAGTATTCAGCACACATTGGAGGTGCGTTAGGTACGGGTTGTGAACAAGAATTTTATTTCCAAGCACCAGTAATTTCACCTTTATGGCCCAGGAATCATAATTTGGCAGTTCTTGGTCTTGTAGCAGAAGGCATCGTTTCCCTTCTTCGTCTGAATGAGTCTCAACTGTAAGGGTTTAATAATTTTTTTATTTTATTTTAATACATTGGAAACCGACGATTTTAACTAGAATATTGGCATTGTAGATCAATGTTTTATTGTTGCGCCTGTTACTGCTCATCCTTTCACTGTGCAAAATTTCATCCTTGGCACCTCAATTTTTTCTCTTGTTCCTTTTTTGTCCTCTAACTTAATCTTTTTTCAATTTGGTCCTTGGCAGTCCCTTCTTTGCTGCTCTAGATTCTTTTTCTCTGTCGATTGCATGTAACTCTTCTCCTACGTGCTGTGAATTATCTAGGGGTTGAATACCGTGTCAGTTTTTCATTGGAAGTTTTGAAATTATTGTGAAAAACAAAATTAGAAGAATAAGGACCAAGATTGATATTGACAAAAATACAGCCCTTTTCATTTTTCCTGTTCAGAATGAGCGTAAATCTACACTTTGGTACCTCGATTTAACTCTTCATTTTAATCTGATCCCTTAGTATATTGGATTTGTTTTGTTTAGGTGCCACACTTTATTTGTTTTGCGTTTTAGTCCCTTATAGATTCGTCTTTAACAGAAGAATTTAATGGAAATGGTTTATCGCCACCTCAAAGAGACAGGGTCAATGCTATAGCAGGCATGGAAATGGTTAATTTTTTGGGACGGGGCTTGCCTACGAGGGAGGGAGGGAGGGGGGGAGAGAATTTTTGACAAGTTGTGGGTGTTTTTCATAGGTTACATGTATATATATTAAATAGAAGAAAGATTCGACAAACGCCTTGCATCATGAGATAAAAAAAAATTCATT
>Ga0307510_10002166_pt1 | contig 22175 bp, 16 predicted proteins | sample 12_EM_MG_FD_207224 | JGI IMG/M metagenome (GOLD analysis project Ga0307510, IMG submission 207224) | Populus trichocarpa ectomycorrhiza microbial communities from riparian zone in the Pacific Northwest, United States - 12_EM | ecosystem: Host-associated > Plants > Roots > Unclassified | place...
GTCGGCCGAGACCATGCCGCTGCGGCCGTCCTCGAACTTCACCTGGGTCTCGATGTACTGGCTGCTCTTGTCGCTGTACAGCGCATCGACCAGCACGCCGTAGCGCTCGGCGATGAAGCCGCGGCGGACCTTGCGGGTGCGCGTGAGTTCGCCGTCGTCGGCGTCGAGCTCCTTGTGCAGGATCAGGAAGCGGCTGATCTGGCTGCCGGCGAGCATCGCGTCGTTGGCAAGGTCGGCGTTGACCTTCTCGACGCAGTCGCGGATCAGCGCATACACCTCGGGCTTTTGCGCCAGGTCGGTGTAGCCGGCATACGGCAGGTTGCGCTTCTCGGCCCAGTTGCCGACCGCTTCCATGTCGATGTTGATGAAGGCGCAGACCTTCTCGCGCTTGTCGCCGAAGGCCACCGCCTCCTTGATGAACGCGAAGAACTTCAGCTTGTTCTCGATGTACTTGGGCGCGAACATCGCCATGTCGAACGCGCCGCCCATCAGGCGGCCCACGTCCTTCGCGCGATCGATGATCTTCAGGTGGCCGCTCGCATCGAGGAAGCCGGCGTCGCCGGTGTGGTACCAGCCTTCGCTGGTCAGCACCTCGGCGGTGGCGGCCGGGTTCTTGTAGTACTCGCGCAGCAGGCCGCGGGACTTGACCAGCACCTCGCCGCTGTCGCTCAGTCTGATCTGCACGCCCTGGATCGGCACGCCCACGGTGTCGGCATGCGCCTGGTGATCGGGCTGAAGGCAGACGAACACCGCGGTTTCGGTGGAGCCGTAGAGCTGCTTCAGGTTGATTCCGATCGAGCGGTAGAAGGTGAAGAGGTCGGGCCCGATCGCCTCGCCCGCGGTGTAGGCCACGCGCACGCGCGAGAAGCCCAGCGTGTTGCGCAGCGGGCCGTAGATCAGCACGTTGCCGAGCGCATAGCGAAGCTTGTCGACCAAGGCCACCGGCTTGCCATCCATCAGCTGCGGGCCGACGCGCCGCGCCAGCGCCATCGCGCGATCGAACAGCCACTTCTTGACGCTGCCGGCGTCTTCCATGCGGATCATCACGGTCGTCAGCAGTGCTTCGAAGATGCGCGGCGGCGCGAAATAGTAGGTGGGACCGATCTCATTCAGGTCGATGCTGACCGTGCTTGCCGATTCGGGGCAGTTGACGACATAGCCGCAGGCCAGCCACTGCGCATAAGAGAAGATGTTCTGCCCCACCCACGCCGGCGGAAGATAGGCCAGCACTTCCTCGGCGTTCGTGAGCTTGTCGAACGCGGCGCCGGCCTGTGCGCGGTCGATCAGGCTCGCGTGCGTGTGCACCACGCCCTTGGGGTTGCCGGTGGTACCGGAGGTGAAGAACATCGCGGCCACGTCGGCCGGCTGCGTGCGCGCGACGGCGTCGTCGAAGCGCGTCGGGTGCTGCGCATCGAACGCGCGGCCTTCGTCGATCAGCGCATCGAGCGGCGCGAGCCCGGGTTCGTCGTAGTTGCGCAGGCCGCGCGGGTCGTCGAACCAGATGCGCGCGAGCTGCGCGCACTGCGGGCGGATCTCGATCAGCTTGTCGACCTGCTCCTGGTCCTCGACGATCGCGAACGCGACCTCGGCGTTGATGATGGGGAACACGAACTCGGCACCGGCCGCGTCCTGGTACAGCGGCACCGGGATCGCGCCGAGCGACTGCGCCGCGAGCATCGCCGCGTACAGGCGCGGCCGGTTCTCGCCGATCACGATCAGGTGCTCGCCGCGTTGCAGGCCGGCACGCGCCAGGCCGCCCGCGAGCTCGCGCACCAGCACCGCGAGCGCGCCCCAGTTCAGCGTCTGCCAGATGCCGAGTTCCTTCTCGCGCAATGCCGCGGCGTGCGGCCGATCGGCGGCGTGCTCCAGCAGCAGGCGAGGGAAGGTCGTGGTCACGCAGGCGACTCGTTGGGTGGAAGTGAGGCTGAATGTAGGAACAAGTTTGACGCCGATCTGTCGTTCTGACGACAATCCTAGGGACACTCCCCTCCGGTGTTTCCCTCGCTGCGGCGCCTCGATGAAAACCGTCACGACCACCGCCCAGGCCTTGCGCGAACGCGCCCGCGCACCCACGCAGCGCGAGCTCGCCGACATCCCGTGGCTGCAGGCGCTCAGCCCCCAGGAGCGCAGCGTGGCCGCGGCCAACGTCAAGGTGGTGCAGGTGGGCGTGGGCGAGCTGCTGTGCCGCGTCGGCAAGCCGGCGACGTATTGGTTCGGCGTGATCGACGGCCTGCTGAAGATGAGCAACGACACCGACCTCGGCGTGCCGATCACCTTCACCGGCGTGCCGCCGGGTGGCTGGTTCGGCGAGGGCACGGTGCTCAAGCGCGAGGTCTACCGCTACAACATCCAGGCGCTGCGCAAGAGCGTGGTCGCGGGCCTCGGCGTCGACACCTTCCACTGGCTGATCGAGCGCAGCATTCCCTTCAACCGCTTCATCACGCAGCAGCTGAACGAGCGGCTTGGGCAGTTCATCGCGGCGCGCGAGATCGACCGCATGAGCGACGCCGACGCGCGCGTGGCGCGCAGCCTGGGCGCGCTGTTCCACCCGGTGCTGTACCCGGGCGTCGGCGAACTGCTGCGCATCACGCAGCAGGAGCTGGGCTATCTGGTGGGCTTGTCGCGCCAGCGCGTGAACGAAGCGCTCAACGCGCTGCAGGACAAGGGGCTGATCCGCATCGAGTACGGCGGCGTCAGCGTGCTCGATCTCGACGGCCTGCGTCGCCACGTGCAGCGCGCGTGAGCGCACCGCACGTGGCCCCAGGTCCCCCGACGTTTGTCCTTCTCGTTTGTCTTTCTCAGGCCGCGCGGTTGCGCCGGCGCACGACCGCGCCGACCACCACGAGGCCGGCCAGCATCAGCCCGGTCGTCGCGGGTTCGGGCACGGCGGCGACGAGCTGCAGGTTGGACACGCTGAGCGAGGACACGCCGAGGTAGTCGACCGTGTCGATCACGCCGAAGGCCAGCGTTGCCGCGCCCGATGACCCGAAGGTGTAGCTGAAGCTCTGCGATGCGGCACCCGGCGCGCTCAGCGTGGCGAGCGTGAACACCTCGCCGTTGATCACCGCGAACGCGCGGTCCTGGAACAGCGTCTCCAGCGTGCTGAACGACCAGTCGAAGGTCAGCGTGTCGCCGGCCAGCGCCGCGAAGCTCTGGCTCACGAGCGAGCCCTCGGTGCCGTATTCCTCGGGCGAGAGATCGAGCCCGTACATGGCGACGCCAGCCGCGCCTTCGAGCGTGCCGATGTCGACCGCCGAGTTGCCCGAGAGGTTGGACGGCTGGTCGCTGTCGCCGTCGAGGTACGCGGTGGTCAGCGTGATCGCACCTGCGTTCGTCGCGGCGTCGCCGTAGGTGCTCCAGCCCGACAGCGTGTCGGTGGTGGCTTGCGCGTGTGCCGTGCTGCCGAACAGGGCCGACAGGCCGATCGCAATGGCGGCCACGAGGCGCTTGCTGCTGAAAGTGGTGATGTTCATGGAAGGTCCTTCGAGGTCATGTGATGGTTCAGCGCACGATCAGATCGCGCGGGCCGCTCAGCGTGCCGGGGGCGACGCCGGCGAGCGTCAACAGCGCGCGGCCGTTGACCAGCACGCTGGTGCCGATGCTGGTGCCGGTTCCCACGGCCACGAACTGCACCGTGCCGTCGGCGACGGGATCGGTGCCGCCCCAGCCGATGCTGGTGAGCAGCGTGCGCAGGTCCAGGTAGTCCTTGCCCGGCACGAAGTCGGTGATGGTGTCGCCGGCGTCGCGCGTCGAGGTGTAGACGAAGACGTTGACGCCGCCACCGCCGGTCAGCGTGTCGGCACCGGCGCCGCCGATGATCACGTCGTCGCCCGGCGTGCCGACGATGGTGTCGCGGCCGGTCGTGCCGATGAAGTTCTTGAACAGGCTCAGGCCCACCAGCACCGGGTCATGGTCGGATGCGCGGAAGGGCACGGTGCCGTCGTACGGATCGGGCGCGCAGGTGGCGCAGGCGGGTTGCTTGAACTCGAGGTTGTAGTCCTGCGCGAGCCCTTCGTCGGCGTCGATGTGCCAGTGCGTCGCGCCGGTCACCTTGGTCGACAGCGTCGAGGTCGTGATCGCATGATCGAGGCGACCGATGGTGCCGTCGAACACGTAGGAGTAGCCCGGTTGTTCGAAGCGGCCCGACTGATCGATGTAGCCGTTGCTGATCAGGTCGTAGATCGGGTCTTCCTGCGCGTAGGCGTTGAAGTCGCCGACCAGCAGCACGTCGTTGCTGCCGCTCGCGCCCTGCACCTGCGCGATGAAGGTGCGCAGGCGCTGCGCCTGCTGCACGCGCTGCGCGTTCCAGCAGCCCTGGCCGTCGCCGGCATCGGTGTTGCCGGCGGCGTCCGCGTCGCCGGTCGACGGGCAGCTGCTCTTGGACTTCAGGTGGTTCACGATCAGCGTGAACTTCTCGCCGTTCAGCGCCGCGAAGGTCTGCGCCAGCGGCGGCCGGTTGTTGATGCTCGCGGTGTCGCTCAACGACGTGCCGACGAGGCTGAGACGCGCCGGCTTGTAGATCATCGCGACGCGGATCGCATCGGTGCCGGTGCCTGCGGTCGGTGCCGGCACGACGGCGTAGGTGCCCGCGCCCACTTGCGCGTTGATGGCGTCCACCAGGTTCTGCGCGGCAACGTTGCCGTTGTTCTGGATCTCCATCAGGCCGACCGCATCGGCGTTCAGGCCGGCGAGCGCATTCACGATCTTGGCGCGCTGGCGCACGAACTCGGTGGCGCTGTCGGCGCCGCGGCAGTTGCTGGCCGACACCGCGTCACCGAGGCTGCAGCCTTGGCCGCTCTGGCCGGCGGCCGTGTCGCCATTCGTGAACGTGGTGAAGAAGTTCAGCACGTTCATCGACGCGAGCCGGATGTTGCCGCCGACGAGGTTCGGGGCACTCTGCCGCGGGTTCGCGACTGCGAACACCGGGTTGTCGGTCGGCTGCAGGCGGTAGAGGCCCGCACCCGACGCGGTCGACGTGGCCAGGCCGTAGTCGAGCACGCCGACCACGTTGGAGACGAGATCGCCGGCACGCGGCACGCCGTTGCCGTAGTAGTACGCGGTCGGGTTGGCGTTCTGCAGCGAGCTGCTGTCGTCGAGCAGCAGGCGGCTGCGGGCCTGCAGGTCGGCGAGCGCGATCGCTTGTGCGCTGCCCGGCCGATACGCGTTGGTCGGCGTCTCGTGGCGGCCACCTGCGCCGACCGTGAGTTGCCCGTAGCGCGCCTGGAAGTAGTTCTGCTGCACCGTGAGCGTGCCGCTGAATCGCACCAGCATGCCTTCGAAGCGCTCCAGGCTGTCGCCCGCTGCGAGCGGCAGGCTGACCACCGTGGGGGCGATGCTGTAGCCGGTGCCGATCAGCGTCACCGCGGTGACCGTGCCGATCTCCGTCAGCGGCGTGGCCGCGGTGCCGGCGCCGGAACTGAACTCCACCACCGTGCCCGTCACCTGCACCAGGCTGCCCACCTGCGCGGCCGCTGGCGGTGTGCTGGAGGTGAACACGAAGATGCCGTCGGACGTGGCGGGGTTGCCATCGCCGGTGAGGTCCTGGATGAAGAAGCCGTTGTTGATCAGCTTGGTGACCACGCCGCTGGTCGTCACGATCTGGCCCGCCAGCGCGCTCGTCGCGCCGCTGCCCTGGATCGTGTAGATGGCCGCCGCCACTGGCGTCGTGCCGGTGCCACCGCCGCCCGTGTCGCCACCCCCGCCGCTGCTGCCATCGCAGGGTGCGGGCGTGGTCGCGCTGTTGCGCGGCGCAGGGGTGCCGATGCTGAAGTCGGCGCTGTTGTTGTTGGTGTCGGTGCAGCCTGCGGCGTTGCGCAGTGCCGCGGTGGTGTTGGAGAGCACCGCGGTGGGCGTGCCTTCGGTGGCGGTTGCAGTGCCGAAGCTGAAAATGTCGACCACGCTGCCGCCCGAGGGCGCCGCGCCCGTCAGCGCGGTGAGGCTGTTGACCAGCGCCACCTTGCCGCTCGTGGCGCTCATCGCGATCGTGCCGTTGACTTCGCCGTTCACCGCCACCGTGCCGCCGGTGCCGGCGCTCTCGCGGATCAGCAGGTAGCCGCCGGCCGGAATGCTCAGGCCGCTCGGGATGGCGGTGACCGCCCAGGTCGTGCCCGCCGCCGATGCGTACTGCACCGACCAGCCGCCCACGCTCGCGCTGGTGCTGCCGTTGTTGAACAGCTCGATGAAGTCGTTCTGCAGCGTCGCGCCGCTGTTGCCGCCGCCGCCGTAGACCTGGCTGATCACGACTGCGGCATCGGCCGATACGGCCAGCGAAAGCGCCGCCACGGGCAGCAGCAGGCTGCGCGCGACGGCACGCACCAAGAACGTCAATGAACGATGAGGCATGCAGGAACTCCAGTGCAAATAGTGGGTGCTGGAACAGACGCAAACGTTTGCGTCTAGCGAGCGGTACCTGAGGACGCTATGCAGCATGCATGAACCGTGCGTGACAAGCGTCACGCCACCCCCCGGAACAGGGGGTGCGCTGCGGTGTCTGGTTTGAAGCAGCCGCAACGTTCTTGAAAGGAGAGGGCTGCGTGCCGCATGTCGCGACCAAGCCTCGCCAGGCCGGCGTCCACATCGTCGTGCACGCGGTCGTCGACCGATTGGTATGCTAGAGCGGCCTCCGTTGGTTTGACGAGAGTTCCGGCCCCTTGAATTGGGGAGAACAAGGGCAATTGGGATGTCCTCCTCCGGGTGCGACGCGTAGACTTCATTTCTTGATCAATGGGCTGCAATGGGGCGCGTCTATTCAACCGTCTTGGATACCGGGTTTCAGCGAGCAGCGGCATGACTGAAATCCGTGCCCTGCTCCTGACCGACGTGGTCGACAGCACCCGGCTATCGGAGCAGCTCGGTGACACCGCGATGGCTGCGGCATGGGAAGCGCACGACCGCGTCGCCCGGCAACTGTTGCCCGTCTGGCGCGGTCGCGAGATCGACAAGACCGACGGCATGCTGCTGCTGTTCGCGGAAGCGTCTGATGCCGCCAGCTATGCACTGGCCTACCACCGCGCACTCGCCACGCTGAAGGTGCCGCTGCTCGCCCGCGCCGGTCTGCATGTGGGCGCCGTGGTGCTGCGCGAGAACAGCGCCGAAGACATCGCGCGCGGCGCCAAGCCGCTCGAGGTCGACGGTCTCGCCAAGCCCACCGCGGCGCGCGTGATGTCGCTCGCGCAGGCGGGGCAGACGCTGCTCACCGCGGAAGCGCGCGAGGACCTCGGCAAGACCACGCTCAAGGTCCAGTCGCATGGCCACTGGATGATCAAGGGCGTGGCCGAGCCGCTCGAGATCTTCGAGGTCGGCGAAGCCGAGGCGCGGCTCGTGGCGCCGCCGGATGCCGAGAAGGTCTATCGCGTCGTGCGCGCCGGCGACTGGTGGATGCCGGCCAAGGAGATTCCGAACAACCTGCCGCAGCAGGGCTCGTCGTTCGTCGGCCGCGAACGCGAACTCGACGAGATCCGCGGCCTGCTCTCCAGCGCGCGCCTGCTCACGCTGCTCGGCATGGGCGGCCTGGGCAAGACGCGGTTGTCGCTTCAGCTCGCCGCCGAGGTGTTGCACCAGTACCCGGACGGCGTGTGGTTTCTCGACCTCGCGTCGATCCGCGATCCCGCGCTGGTCGTGAACCTCGCGGCGCAAACACTCGACGTGCGCGAGGAGCCCGACCGGCCGCTGCTGCAGACCTTGTGCATGCACCTGAAGCAGAAGCGCGTGCTGCTGATCCTGGACAACTGCGAGCACCTGATCGCCGCCTCAGCGGAGCTGGCCTTCGCGATCGTGCGCGGCACGGCTTATGTCGGCATGGTCGCGTCGAGCCGCCAGGCGCTCGGCGTTCCCGGCGAGCGCGCCTTCCCCATCCTGCCGCTGCCGGTGCCCAAGATCGGGGAAGGCGTCGAGATGCTGCGCCGCTCACCGGCGGTGCGCCTGTTCGTCGATCGAGCGCGCGCACACAAGCCGGCCTTCGAGCTCAACGAGCGCGAGGCGCCTGCGGTCGCCGAACTCGTCGCGCGGCTCGAAGGCATTCCGCTGGCGCTCGAACTCGCCGCGGCGCGCGTGCGCGCGCTCTCGGTCGCAGACATCAACGTGCGCCTCAAGGACCGCTACAAGCTGCTCACCGGCGGCGCGCGCGTGCTGCAGGAACGCCAGCAGACCTTGCGCGCGCTCGTCGACTGGTCGTACGAGCTGCTGAGCGAGACCGAGCAGACCGTGCTGGCGCGCCTGGGCGTCTTCGCCGGCGGCTTCGACCTGATGGCCGCCGAGCATGTGTGCGGCGCGGAGCCGCTGGAGAGCGACGACGTGCTGGACGTGCTCGCGTCGCTGGTCGAGAAGTCGCTCGTGATGCTCGACGAGCGCGACGAAGGCACGCGCTACCGCATGCTCGAGACGATCCGCGACTACGCCCGCGAGAAGCTCGAGCTGAGCGGCACTGCAGCCGCCGCGGGCGAGCGCCACTGCCAATATTTCTTCGCGATGGCCAAGCGCGCCAATCAAGGCCTGAGCGGCCCGGAGCAGGCCGACTGGATCTGGCGCCTGGAGGCCGATCTCGACAACGTGCGCGGCGCGATGGCGCTCGCACTCGCGCGTGGCGTCGATCCGCTCATCGCGGTCAAGCTGACGGTCGCGCTGCTGGGCTTCTGGATGCTGCGCGGCTACGCCACCGAAGGCCGCAGTGCGGTGCGCGCCGCGCTGGCGTTGCCCGAGGTGCAGGCCTCCGACATCGCCCACGCACACGGCTTGTATGTGGGCGCGGCGCTGGCCGAGAGCCAGAGCGACTACGCCAAGGCGCGCGAGATGCTGGAGACCTGCCTGACGCTGCGGCGCGGACTGGGCAACCCGGTCGACATCGCCGCCACGCTGTCCACGCTGTCGCTGGCGCGGCTGCAGGCCGGCGATGCCACGGCCGCCGAAACCGGTGAGCAGGAAGCGCTGCGCATCTTTCGCGAGATCGGCGACCGGGTCGGCGAGGCCATCTGCCTGCTGCACCTGGGCCAGATCGGGCTCTACCTCGAAGACGACGCACAGGCCGACGCCCACCTCGAGCAGTGCCTGGCGATTGCCCGCGAGATCAAGCACCAGGAGGTCGAGGGCGAGTGCGAACTCGTGCTCGGCGAAGTCGCGTTCGAGCGTGGCGACCAGGCGCGCGCCTGCCAGCGCTTCAAGCGGTCACTGACGGTGTGCCGCGACGCCGGCGACAAACGCGGCGAGGCGAACGCGTTGTGGTGGCTGGGCAAGGCCGATCTGCAGGCGGGCGACCTTGCCTCGGCCAAGAGCCGACTGGCCGACGCGCTGCGTGTCTTTCGCGCGTCCGAAATGTGGGAAGAGTTGCTCGGCAATCTCGAGGACCATGTGGCGCTCGTTCGCGGCGATGGCCGGGCCGAGCTCTCCGTGCAACTCGCGGCGGCCGCTTCGCTCTCGCGCGACCGGCTGCATCTGCCGCGCTCGCCGCGCCACGAGCGCCAGTGGCAGGAGCAGCTGGCCACGTTGCGCACCAAACTCGCCGACGCCGATTTCGATGCGGCGTTCAGCGAAGGCTGCGGGTGGCAGATCGATCAGGCGATTCGCGCCGTGCTCAGCACCGAGCAGGAGCAGGTCGCGGCCTGAGCCACGGTCGGCGGCGCTGGATGCATCGGCGTTGCAGCAGCTCTCTGAAATGCAAAGTGGGCGCCGAAGCGCCCACTCTTAGATGCCGAATAAGCAGGTCGGCTGCGTCTTAGCGGCGACGACCACGTGCCAGGAAACCCACCACGCCCAGACCGGCCAGCAGCAGCGCGTAGGTCGAGGGTTCGGGCACCAGCGTCACGGTCATGCCATGGCCGGGCAGCGTGTTCGAGTAGCCGCAGGTCGTTGAGCCGGGCACGAACGCGCAACCCGGGCTGTCGCTGGCGTTCGACATGTAGCTCAGCAGCACGTTGCTGCCGCTGAACAGCAGGTTGAAGTACTGGTTGGGCGACAGGCTGGTCGACAGCACCGAGCCGATGAAGCTGGTGTTGATGCCGGACACTTCGCCGGTGGCGCCGAAGGTGATGCCGAGGATCGCGCCAGCCGTTTCGCTGGAGAAGTCGAGCGTCTCGCCGCCGATGCCGTTGAAGGTCACCATCGCGCTGTCGAGCGAGGCGCCCGGGCAGCCGATGGTGGAGTTCGCGGCCGGCGATGCCAGGCACGAATCGGGGATGTCGAAGAAGACGCTGCCGCTCCAATCGAGGCCGGCGAAGATGCCGCCGAAGTCGGGATCGAAGACGCCGTGGTACACGGCGGCTTGTGCCGAACCGACCGAACCGAAGACCGTCGCAAGCGAGACGGCGAAGCCAGCAAAGACTTTCCGGAAGCGTGAATTCAACATGTGGGCCACCCTGGTGTGTACGAAACGCCGAGTTCTCTCAGCCCTTGTAGGAGCAGCGCGACCGTCTTCAAAGGGCAACGCTGCGTAACAAAGTACCGGAACTTGTTCACGCAGATTCTAGAGACGTGATCCCGCTTCTGTGACCGTCCGGGTTCCCCCTATTCAGGGGGTTTTCATCGAACGGATGGAGAAAGCGTCGCGTCGGCGCTGCAATCTCGGCCTCAACCGTTGCGTACGCCCGATGCCACATGCCCGGCGGGCACGTGTGCCGCGGCGGAGTCGACGTGGCCGGTCTGGTCGTCGAAGAAGAAGTCGGGTTCGAACTCGCGCAGGAACTCGCCTTTGGCCAGGCCGCCGAGAAACATCGCCTCGTCGACCTCGATGTTCCAGTCCATCAGCGTGCGGATCGCGCGCTCGTGCGCCGGCGCGCTGCGGGCGGTGACGAGCGCGGTGCGGATGCGCATGCCCTTGGCCGGCTCGCGCTGCAGTTGCTGCAGCGCGAGCAGCAGCGGCTTGAACGGGCCGGCGGCCAGCGGCGTGGCCGCCTGCTCGCGTTCGTGCGATTGAAACGCGACCAGCCCGCTCTGCTGGTAGACGCGCTCGGCCTCGTCGGAGAACAGCACGGCGTCGCCGTCGAACGCGATGCGCACTTCGTTCGGATGCGCGCTCGAGGCGCGCGCGGAGTTCGGGTAGACGCGCGCCGCCGGCACGCCCGCGCCGAGCGCCGAGCGCACGTCGGCTTCGTTGGTGGACAGGAACAGGTGTGCGTTGAGCGGCCGCAGGTAGCGCCATGGCGACTCGCCGCGCGTGAACACGCCGCGCTGGATCGGCAGGCCGTAGTGCTGCGCCGAGCGGAAAACGCGCATGCCGGAGACCGGGTCGTTGCGCGACAGGATCACGACCTCCACCCGCTGCGCCGGCAACGCGCCGGCGCCGGATTGCGCCTCGCCGTTGAACGACAGCAGCTTGTTGACGAGCGAGAACGCGACGCCCGGCTTGGCGGCGGTGTCGAGCCGGTCGAGCTGCAGCCGCATGTAGGCGCGGTCGTTGGTGGCCTCGAAGTGCTGGTTCTCCTCCTCGAAGTCGAACAAGGCGCGCGAAGAGATCGCGACGACGAGCTGGCCGTCGAGTGAAGTAGGCATGCGATCGATGATAAGAGCGGTGCCGCGCAACAAACGAAACATTCGCGCCGCGGCCGTGCAACGGCGGTGATACCGGCGCGCCCGACAGTCATGGCATTCACACCCGACCTCGGAACTCCCATGACCAAGAGCCTCGCCCTCACACTGCTGCTGATCGTCCTCGCGGGCTGCAGCGCATCCGATCCGTCCGCTTCGTCGTCCGTCGAGGCGTCGCGCGAACTGCCTCCGCCGCCGTCGTTCGACATCGCGATGCCGGCCTCGCAGGAGCTGCCCGGCGTGGTGCCGATGGCGCCGGCGTCGGTCGCGCCTGTCGCGTCGATCGATGTGGACGGCATGGCCCGCACCCGCTGAAGCGCGATGCACACCACCCAGTTCACTCGGCTCGCGGTCGGCGTGCTCGCGCTCGTCGCGATCGCGGCGGGCTCGCACCGCGACGGCTCGCTTCGTGTGGCGTCGCCATCGGCGTTCGACACCGTCGCGGCGACGCAGGAAGCGCAGCGCGTCGACAGCGCCGCGCTGTCGCGGAACGACGCCAACGGCTACCATCGCCGCCGACCCTGATCTCGGGGCTCGCCGCGGGAGTCCACGCCATGAACCCCAATCAAGCCAAGCTTTCGTCGACGAGTGCAGCGCTGACGAGCGTCGCCCCGCTGGTGCTGGTCGTCGATGACGAACCCGAGCTGTGCTCGCTGCTCGCCGAATACTTCGGCCGCAACGGCTTCACGGTGCGCACCGCGGCCGATGCCGCGCTCGCGCGGATCGCCGTCGCCGAGCAACCGCCGGCACTCGCGATCCTCGACATCAACATGCCCGGCGAGAACGGCCTGTCGCTCGCGCGCTGGCTGCGCGAGGCGCATCCGCGCGTCGGGCTGGTGATGCTGACGACCGCGGGCGAAGCGGTCGACCGCATCGTCGGCCTCGAGCTCGGCGCCGACGACTACCTGCCCAAGCCCTTCGAGATGCGCGAGCTGCTGGCGCGCGTTCGCGCGGTGCTGCGCCGCGCCGAAGCGCCGGCGCCGGTGGTCACGCCGAACGCTGAGGCCACGGCGATCAGCTCGCGGCGTGTCGCGTTCGGTGTGTGCCAGCTCGATCTCGACGAGCGCCGCCTGCTCGGCGACGATGGCAACGACATCGAGATCAGCGCAGCCGAGTTCGATCTGCTCGCGCTGTTCGCGCGTCACCCGAACCGGCCGCTGAACCGCGACCAGATCATGGAGCAGGCGCACAACCGCGGCTGGGATGTGTTCGATCGCTCGATCGATCTGCGCATCATGCGGCTGCGCCGCAAGATCGAGCGCAACCCCGACAAGCCGGAGCTGTTGCGCACGGTGCGCAACGTCGGCTACGTGTTCGTGCCGACCAGCCCCGGCGCATGAATCCGCCGCGCGAGCTCACGTCGCTCGGGCTGATGCGCTGGGCCGACGCGCCGACCTCCGGGCTCGACGAACGCCTCAGCAGCGTGCTGCTGGAGAACATCACCGCGCGGCTCTCGGTCGTGGACCGCGAGCACCGCTACCTGTACGCGAACCGCGAGGCGCTGGAGTTTCTCGGCAAGCCCGCGGAGCAGGTCGTGGGCCGGCATCTCTCGGATGTGGTCGGCGCAGCGGCCTACGCGGGCTACCGCCAGCTCGCCGAGCGCGTGTTCGGAGGCGAGAGCCTGCGGCTCGAAGGCTGGGTCGAGTACCCCGGCCGCGGGCTGCGCTATCTGCGCGAGACCTTCATTCCGTATGGCGTGGGCGACGGCCCGGTGCAGGTCGTCGCGGTGTTCGGGCGCGATCACACCGAGCTGAAGCTGCGCGAGCGTGAACTCGCCGACAAGCTCGCGCAGCTCGACACCAGCGAGGCGCTCAAGTCGGCCATCGTCGACCATGCGTTCGATGCGCTCGTGTCGACCGACGCGCTCGGCGCCATCGTCGAGTTCAATCCGGCGGCCGAAGCGATGTTCGGGCTCCGCCGTCACGAGGTGCTCGGCCGGCCGGTGAGCGAGGTGATGATTCCCGAGCGCTTTCGCGTCGCGCATCTGGCAGGCATGCAGCGCATGCACGGCGGCGGCGCGCCGCGCGTGATCGGCAAGCGCATGGAGCTGCGCGCGCTGCGTGCCGATGGCAGCGAGTTCCCGATGGAGATGGTGCTGTGGCGCACCGATGCCGGCGGCAGCGTGTTCTACACCGCGTCGATCGCCGATCTGTCGGAGCGGCACAGCGCGCTGGAGCAGATCGAGCAGCAGCGCGAGGTGCTGCGCCAGAGCGACAAGCTCACCGCGATGGGCAGCCTGCTCGCGGGTGTGGCCCACGAATTGAACAACCCGCTCGCGATCGTGATGGGCCGCGCAAGCCTGCTCGAAAGCAAGTGCGAGGACCAGCCCGAACTGCGCGCCGATGCCCAGCGCATCCGCGAAGCGGCCGAGCGCTGCGGGCGCATCGTGCGCACCTTCCTGAACATGGCGCGCAGCCGGCCGACGCAGCGCAGCGCGGTCGTGCTCAACGACATGGTGCGCGCCGCGACCGACATGCTGCAGTACGGCTACCGCAGCCACGGCATCGACCTCGACGTGGTGCTCGCCGACGCGCTGCCGGCCGTCACCGCCGACGGCGACCAGATCGGCCAGGTCGTGATGAACCTGCTCGTCAACGCGCAGCAGGCGCTGGCCAACCTCCAGGGGCCGCGGCAGGTGTCGGTGCAGACCGGCCTGGAGCCGCGCCGCGACACCCGCGAGCCGCGCGTGTGGCTGCGCGTGGCCGACAACGGGCCGGGCGTGTCCGATGCGTTGCGCCCGCGCGTGTTCGAGCCCTTCTTCACTACCAAGCCCGAGGGCATAGGCACCGGCCTGGGCCTGGCGGTGTCGCGTTCGATCGCGCGCGATCACGGCGGCGAGCTGACGCTGGAGCCGGCTTCGCGCGGCGGTGGCGCGAGCTTTCGCCTGAGCCTGCCGATCAGCGGCATGGCGCATGAAGACACCGAGCCGGCCGCGCTGCCCGAGTCGGGCCCATCGCTGCAGGCGCGCATTCTGGTCGTCGACGACGAGACCGAACTCGCCGCGCTGATGCGCGACATTCTCGAAGGCGCCGGCTACGAGGTGGCCACCGCGGAGTCGGGCGCGGTCGCGCTCGCGCTGCTCGCGTCGGCACGCTTCGATGCCATCGTCTCCGACCTGCGCATGCCCGACATGGACGGCGCGGCGTTGTTCCGTGAAGTCTCCGAGAGCTACCCGACGCTGGCGCGCGCGATGCTGTTCGTGACCGGCGACACCTTGTCGCCCGGCGCGCGCGAGTTCCTGAAGAGCGCGCGCTGCGCCGCGCTCGACAAGCCGTTCACGAAAGCCGCGCTGCTCGACAAGGTCGCCGCGCTGTTGCGTTGACCTGCGGCCGCACGTTCAGGCCGCAGCCGGCACGCGCGAGGCCTCGATCATCGTGCTGCTGATCACGCCGTAGAGCGTGGTCCAGGCCTCGCGCACGTCAGGCGTGAACGCATCGCCCAGGCCTTGCTCCAGCGTCAGCAGCAGCGCGCCGCCGACGGTCGCATAGTGCGCGTCGACGACGCCGTAGCCCGCATGGCGCGCACCCAGGCTGCGCAGCACGGGGATCAGCACATCCGGCTTGTCGAGCAGGCCGACGGCGCTGCCGATCATCGTCATCAGGCGCTCGCCCTGGTGCGCCATGTCGCCGCGAAACAGCGGGCGCAGCGCAGGGTCGGCGGCAAAGAGGTGGTCGTAGAAGAGCGCAGCGGCCTGCGCTGCGATGGGCTGCACGAGCGCGAAGCTGGCGCGGACGAGTTGGACTTGCTGGACGTTCATGAGGAGTCTTTCGAAGTTCACTGTTGGTAGAAGTAGTAGCAACCGACCAGGCTGGTCTTGGCGCGGCCGTTGTCGCCGGTGATCAGCATCGCGGTCTTCTTGGGGCCGAGCGGCAGTTCGCAGGCGCGCATGCCGTCGCTCGTCTGGCACGTCATCGGCTTGCCGAGTTGCTGCTCGATGCTGCTGCGCGCCTGTGCGAAGTCGGCGGCGACGACGAGCGAGAAACCCACGCCCATGCCGACGCTTTGCGGATAGACCTGCGTGACGGCAACGCCCAGCGCCTGCGTCGGCGCCTTCGGCGCGAAGCCGCCGTCGCCCTGCGGGCTGCGGTCGAAGCGGTTCTCGAAATGGCTCGCGAAGCGCGCCATGCGCGCGTCGTCGTCCTTCCAGTCCAACCACGAGTCCTGGCACAGCGCGAGGCGCTGCAGCTGTGGCGCCGGCTCAACCGCCGCGTGCGCGGCGGGCGTGCCGGCCAGAGCGGCGAGCAGGAGTGTGTTGACGAGCGAGAGAGTCTTCATGAAGCGTGTTCCTGATGGACGAGAGGCAAGGCGATGCAGCCAATCCATTCATCATCGGAACGACGCGTTTCAACCGCGCTTCATGACGCGCAGACATTGATTCATTGGTTGCCGCGTCCGCGGTGGCGCCATTCGTGACGCATGTCCGCGCGCGCGTCGTGTGCTCGCCACAGGCACGGTGGGCGCCGCTCGTGCGTGAATACACGTTTTGTTTCATCGCGTTGCGGCAGTGATGGCCGCACGTGGGATCGGTCACGTTTGGGTGCCGGAGCGCAGGCTCTGCGCGGCTCGTGCGCGGGATACAAACGCGCCACGGCGCAAGCGATCGGCAACGCGCCACCACTCTTTCGGGAACACATCATGACTCGTTCGATCCTTGCTTCGCAGCGTCGTCTGCTCGCGTCTTCGACAGTGCTGGTGGCGTGCGCGCTGCTGGCGGCCTGCGGTTCGTCGGCAACCGGTTCGTCGATGATGGTCGACGCGGAAATGGGCCCGGTGTACTTCGGCGACGTGATGTCGTTCGGCGTCGAAGTGGCGCCGCAGCCGGCGACCATGGTCGCCAGCACCATCACGCTCGAATACTGATCTGCGCTACTGCATGAAGCCGATCGCGCCGCGCTTGCTGCGCGCATCGGGCAGATCGCGCGACTGAACGTGGTCGCGCCGATCAAGCTTGGCATTGCCGAAGCCGGTCATCCACGCGCGGCGCATCTCGCGCGGCGCCATCTCGCTCATCATGTCGAGCACATCGCTGCGCGGCTCGGCCTCGAAGCGCTCGCCCCAGCCGTGGTCGGCGCGGATGCCGCGGTACAGCCGTGCGGCGATGCGGCGCGCGGCTTCGCGGTCCGGCGCCTGCACCTCGTAGACGTTCATGCGGTTCAGGATCGGGTCGGGGATGCTGCGGCCGTCGTTCGCGGTAGCGACCCAGATCACCTGGCTCGCGTCGATCGGCACTTCAGCGAACTCGTCGGTGAAGCTGCCGGCAGTGTCGTGTTCGAGCAGGCTGTAGAGCGCGCCGAGCGGGTCGTAGGCATGTTCGCCGCCGGCCTTGTCGATCTCGTCGACCACCATCACCGGGTTCGCGTACTGGCCGTCGACCAGCGTCTCGAAGACCTTGCCCGGCCGCGCGCCCTTCCATTGGCTTGACGCGCCGCTGAGCAGCCAGCCGGCCGTCATCGAACTCATCGACAGAAAGCCCATGCCGGTGCCGAGCAGCACCGAGAGCTCGCGTGCGAAGTGCGTCTTGCCGACGCCTGGCGGGCCGAGCAGCAGCAGCGGGGTGATCTCGAGCGCGTCGCGGCTGTCTTCGCACAGCGCGAGCTGGCGCTTGATGTCGTCGAGCACCTCGGTGAAGTTGGGCAGCTCGTCGTAGAGGTGGTCCATCATCGGCAGGCCTGAGGGCTTGACCTGAAACCGATCCGGGCCCTTCTCGAGCATGCGCTCGTAGGTGGAGCGCAGACCTTCGTGCTCCTTCTTCGGCAGCTTGTCGAGCTTGCGGCCGACCTCGTCGACGCGGTAGAGGCTGCGCATGCGCGCGATCGGCAGGCTGCCGGGCCGGGCGGGCACCGTGACCAGATCGTTGGAAGTGGGCATCTGACAAACCTCCTTCAACTTGCGCTGGACCCATTCAAGCACGAACGGCGTGAGCCGGCGCGCTGAACAGCGATGGAATCACCCGGCTGTTGTTGCAGATTGCATGCCAGCGCACGCCGTGCAAAAGGCGGTGCGCGAGGCGGAACTGCGGGCCGAGCACCGGGCCGCTCCCAAGCCGGCCCGCACCCCCACGGGGGGTCGACCGCCGTACTCGGCGGTCGGGAGGGCTCACTTCACCCAGGTGTTGAGTTGAATGATCGGGAGCAGGACTGCAAGGACGATCAGCATCACGACCGCACCCATCGCGACGATCAGCAGCGGTTCGAGGATGGTCGCCATCTGCATCGCGCGGCGCTGCACTTCGGTGCCGAGCTGGCGCGCGGCGCGGTCCAGCATCAGCGGCAGCTGGCCGGTCTGTTCGCCCAGGCGCGAGAACATCGCCAGCAGGCCCGGGAAGCGCCGCTTGCCGGCGAGCGCCGACGCGAGCGGCGCGCCTTCACGGACCTGCACCAGCGCGTCCATCGCGTCGGCGCGCATCGCGCGGTTCGAGAGTGTCTCGGCCGCGGCCTGCAGCGCCTTCAGGATCGGCACGCCGGCGCCAGCGAGCATCGCCAGCGTGCCGGCGAAGCGCGCGGCGTTGTAGCCGCGCGAGAGCTTGCCGATCAGCGGCAGCTCGAGCCAGCCGGCGTCGAAGCTCTGACGGAAGACCTCGTTGCGCAGCATCGTCATCAGCAGCCCGAGCCCGGCCACGATCAGCAGCAGCACGGCCCAGCCCCAGTTGCGCAGAAAGCTGCTGATCGCGAGCATCGCGATCGTCAGCGCGGGCAGCGCGCGCTTGGAGCTCGTGAACACCGAAGCCACCTGCGGCACCACGTAGGTGACGAGGAAGATCACGATCACGACCGCGATCAGCGAGACGATGGCCGGGTAGAGCGTTGCGCCGATCAGCTTGGACTTGAGTTCCTGGCGGCCTTCGAGGTCGTCGGCGAGCCGCTCCAGCACCTTGCCGAGCGCGCCGCTCTGTTCACCGGCCGCGACCACACCGCGGTAGACCTCGTCGAACTCGCGCGGCGCGCTGCCGAGCGCGCGCGCGAACGGCGAGCCGCTGTTGACCTCGCTGCGCAGGTGCGCGACGAGTTCGCGCTGGCGCGGGTCCTCGGCCTCTTCGCTGAGCGCGGTGAGCGCGCGTTCGAGCGGCAGGCCCGCGCCGACGAGGCCGGCGAGCTGGCGCGTCCACACCGCGAGGCTGGTCGCGTTGAAGACGCGGCGCTTGAAGTTGAGCCCCGAACCGGACGACGTGCCCGCCGACGCCACCTGCGTGACCGCCAGCGGCACCAGCGCCTGTGCCCGCAACTGCGCGCGCGCGGCCTTCGCGTTCTCGGCGTCCAGCAAGCCGGTGCTGGGCTTGCCGGCAGCGTCCAGGGCTTCGAATTTGTAGGCTGGCATGTCAGACGGGGGCCGGGCCGCCCCAAGGCCGGCTGCGCCCCCCACGGAGGCAGCGAAGGCGCGGGGCGGCGACAAGCTTGAGGATCGTCATTTCACTCTCGCGTCACGCGCATGACTTCTTCGGCGGACGTGATGCCCTCTGCGACGAGGCGTTCACCGTCCTCGCGCATCGAGCGCAGCCCGGCCGCTTCGGCCGCGACGAAGATCTGCGATTCGGCGGCGCGGCCGTGGATCAGCGCGCGCACCTGGTCGTCCACCGCCATCAGCTCGTACACGCCGGTGCGGCCCTTGTAGCCGGTGCTGCCGCACTGCACGCAGCCCACCGGGTGATAGCGCCCGCGCGCGTCGATCTTCTTGCAGTGCGGGCACAGCTTGCGCACCAGCCGCTGCGCGAGCACGCCGATCAGGCTGGAGCTGAGCAGGAAGGGCTCGACGCCCATGTCGATCATGCGGGTCACGGTGCTGGGCGCGTCGTTCGTGTGCACCGTGGCCAGCACCAGGTGGCCGGTGAGCGAGGCCTGGATCGCGATCTGCGCGGTCTCGTAGTCGCGGATCTCGCCGATCATGATGACGTCCGGGTCCTGGCGCAGGATCGCGCGCAAGGCCTTCGCGAAGGTCAGGTCGATCTTCGGGTTGACCTGCGTCTGGCCGATGCCGGGCAGCTCGTATTCGACCGGGTCTTCCACCGTCAGGATGTTGGTGCCGGCGGTGTCGACGCGGCCCAGCGACGCGTACAGCGTGGTCGTCTTGCCGGAGCCGGTCGGGCCGGTCACGAGCACGATGCCGTGCGGCTGCTGCACCAGCTTGTCGAAGGCCTTCAGCACATCGCCGCTCATGCCCAGCGCTTCGAGCGTGAACTTGGATTCGCCCTTGTCGAGCAGACGCAGCACCGCGCGCTCGCCGTGCGCCGACGGCAGCGTGGACACGCGCACATCGACCGCGCGCCCGCCGATGCGCAGCGAGATGCGGCCGTCCTGCGGCAGGCGGCGCTCGGCGATGTCGAGCTCGGCCATGATCTTCAGGCGCGAGATCAGCGCGGCGTGCAGCGCCTTGTTCGGCTGCACCACCTCGCGCAGCGTGCCGTCGACCCGAAAGCGCACCGAGCTGCTGCGCTCGTAGGGCTCGATGTGGATGTCGGAGGCGCCGTCCTTCGCGGCCTGCGTCAGCAGCGCGTTGAGCATGCGGATGATGGGCGCATCGTTCGAGGCCTCGAGCAAGTCCTCGATCGCCGGCAGCTCCTGCATCATGCGGCTCAGGTCGACGGCGCTCTCGACCTCGCCGATCACGGTGGCCGCGCTCGACTCGCTGCCCGCATACGCGACCGCGATGCGGTTCGCGAGCGACACCGCGCCTTCACGCTCCAGCGCGTCGACCTCGTACAGGCGCAGCACTTCGCTGAGCGCGGGCAGGCCCACCGACTCGGGCGCCCACAGCACGAGTCGGCCGCCGTCGTCTTCGAGCAGCAGCGTGTGCGCCTTGGCGTAGGCGTAGGGCAGGGGGTGACGGGCGCCCATGGGTCGCGGCTCCTAGTTCGTCTTCGGCGCGGTGGGCTCGGGGCCCGACGCAGGCACCGACGGCAGCATCACCGGCGGCGGTGGCGGCGCGGTGTCGCCGAGCGGGCGCGGCGCGCCGTTCGGGCCGACGTCGTTGGGCTTGACCTGTGGCAGCACCGGCGACTCGTTGATGCGCAGGATCGTGCTTTGCGGCGGCTGCGCCTCCAGCTGTTGCGCGCGGATGTAGTCGTAGCGGTCGAGCGAGATCCGGTTGGTGGCGGCCTGGTCGCGCATCACCACCGGGCGCAGGAACACCATCAGGTTGGTGCGCTTGCGCTCGCGGCTCTCGCTGCGGAACAGCGCGCCGAGGTAGGGGATGTCGCCGAGCAACGGCACCTTGGAGCGGGTCGAGGTGTAGTTGTCTTCGATCAGGCCGCCCAGCACGATGATCTGGCCATCGTCGACGACCACGGTCGATTCGATCGAGCGCTTGTTCGTCGTCGGGCCGGCGTTGGCGGTGCCGACCGCGGTCGTGTTCGCGACCGACGACGACTCCTGATAGATCGTCATGCGCACGGTGCCGTTCTCGCCGATCTGCGGTTTGATCTTCAGCGTGGTGCCGACGTCCTTGCGCTCGATGGTCTGGAACGGGCTGGTCGTGCCGGTGCCGGTGCTGGTGAAGGAGCCGGTCACGAACGGCACGTTCTGGCCGACGACGATGCGGGCCTCTTCGTTGTCGAGCGTGACCAGGTTCGGCGTCGACAGGATGTTGGTGCCGCTGACGCTGTCCAGCGCACGCGCGAGCGCGCCCAGCGTGTACGCGGTGCCGAACTTGTGCGCCAGACCGATGTTGAAGCCGGCGCTCGGCAGCGTGGCGGCCGTGGCCAGCGCTGCCGTGCCCTGCGCGACCAGTTGCGACGCGCCGAGGATGTTGTCGGTCGCGCTGCTGGTGGTGCTGAAGTTGGTGCCCAGGCCGATGATGTTGGTGTCGCCTTTGCCGCCGATGATGCCTTGCCACTGGATGCCGAAGTCCACGCTCTGGCTCGGGTCGACTTCGACGATCAGCGACTCGATGTAGACCTGCGCGCGGCGCGAGTCGAGCTGGTCGATCACGGCGCGGAGTTGGCGGTACAGCGTTTCGGGTGCGGTGATGATCAGCGAGTTGGTCGCCGGGTCGGCCTGGATGAAGCCGCCGGTCGACGGCCCCGCACCGGGCTGCACAGGCGACGTCGACTGCTGCGACGCGCCGGAGGTGCCGCTGCTGCCGGCGGTCGTTGCCTGGGAGGTCGGCGAGCCGAAGCTGCTCGACGGCGAATTGCTTCCGGAACCGCTGCTTGAACCGCCCGCGCCGCCCGAGCCGCCGTATGCGGCGCGCAGCACGGTTGCGAGCTTCACCGAATCGGCGTTCTTCAGGTACACGACCCAGACGTTGCCGGCAGCGCCGGTGCCTTGCGACGGCCGGTCGAGCTTGTCGACCAGCGCGCGGATCGATGCCAGGCGCGACGCGTTCGGCGCACGCACCAGCAGCGAGTTGCTGCGCGGGTCGGTCATCACCGATGCGCCGGCCGCACCGCCGACCACGCCGGCAATGGCAGCACCGCCAGGTGCGCCGGTGGCGCCGCCGGAGCTGTCGGTCAGGCGCTGCACTAGGGTTGCAATGTCGGCGGCGACCGCGTACTTCAACGGGATCACTTCGACGTCGCCGGCCGCCGGCACGTCCATTGCCGAGATGATCTTGCCGATGCGCGCCAGGTTGTCGGCGTAGTCGGTGACGACCAGGGTGTTGTTGCCCGGGTTCGCGTTGATGGTGTTGTTCGGGCTGATCAGCGGACGCAGCACGGGCACCAGGTTGTT
>Ga0307510_10002167_pt1 | contig 22168 bp, 15 predicted proteins | sample 12_EM_MG_FD_207224 | JGI IMG/M metagenome (GOLD analysis project Ga0307510, IMG submission 207224) | Populus trichocarpa ectomycorrhiza microbial communities from riparian zone in the Pacific Northwest, United States - 12_EM | ecosystem: Host-associated > Plants > Roots > Unclassified | place...
TTATTGGAGGTACAAATTAGATTAAAAAAAAAGGGATAAAAAACAACTTGAATCAACCCGAGATATCATGATAGACATGTGACCTGGATAATAAAAGGCAATCCACCTCAAGTTAATCCACAAAACTTGTAGCCCATATCATTCGAACATGACAACCTGATAGAAAATAAATAAAAGAAAACCATAAAGCTACTTAAAAAAAACTAATGTCAAACAAAGAAATTGAAAAAAAATGATGAAATCGGATGTTGACCCGCATTAACTTTTCAAACTTGTGACTCGAGTTATCAGAATGGAAGCACCATACATGAAGAAAATCATGAAACTACATCCTCAGCAAATCAAATATTGAATGACGAGATTGGAAAAAAAAATATATATTTCACGAAAAGATTCAAAACAAAAAAATAGCAATTAGAATAATAAGGGTAAAAAATGAAATAAAAATTAAATTAAAGGGCAACTACAAATTTTAGATTGAAGGGTGACACCAAAAAAGAAAAATAACTTTAACAAAAAGATAAAAAAATAAAAAAAATCAAGGATCAAATTGAAAAATATAATATATCATAAATTTAAATTAAGGAATGAAATTAAAAACCAGCACAAAAAGGTTAAGAAAGAAAATAAAAAATAAAAAGAATGAGAATAAAAATAAAAAAAAAAACAACACATGAAAATTTAGGATTGAAAAATAAAATTGAAAAAATATTAGTTGTTTCATTGTGCGTTTTGCTTTTTATTATTTTTCATGCTTAATCAAACACCAAATTTCCCCTCATTTGACTTAATAATCACATAAAAACCACTATAAAAAACACCTAATTGCCCTTTAACTCTATTTTTTTATTTCAATAATATTTTAGTAATTTTACCATGTAATCAAGAAAAAAAAGAGTTATTTGTTCATAGTCAAATTAATAATGATTAATGAACTTTATAAAAAGATTCTGATACCTCTAATAACTATTATTAATTTTTTTAATGTAAAGGTCAAATACATCGTTACATTGTTCCCGTAAGCCATGACAATAAATTTGTATATAGATATTTTTCAATCCAGTTTGAGATTCTTTTAACAAATAAATAACTAAAACGACGTAAGTTCAATTTTAAAATGAAGAAAATTACATGACAATCCTTGCTATTGATTCCAATTCAAAGTCTAAGATCCGACACACTTAACAGGCCATGTTTTAAGGAACGCAAGAGGACTCTATTCGAATCCAACTAAAACGGTGTAGGTTTCACTGTTCCCAGTAGTGTTTTTTTTTTCCTTCTTCTTCTCGGAACTTCCAGGGCATTTTCAATATTTTCAATTTTGTTTTTTATTTTTATGAGGAAACTTCATATAGAACCAAATCATGATGATTAGGGGAGAAATACAGATTAAACGGGAGTAGATGCTGAGCATTGAAGCAGCACCAGACCTATACAAATAGCGATGACGAAGATGTCAGATTAGTGAGTCCTCTAATGACTTCGATCCTCTAATTAACGTGAATCCGTTAATTATTTTTTCAAATATCATTTTTCCATATAAAAATAGAAATATCAAGCGGTGTTCTACAAATGCAGTTCTTCCTTCCTTTCCCATCTGCTCCGCTGTTCTTGCATTCCTTTATAAGAAGATGTTACTATTAAAGCAAGGAGGAAACTTCGTTTCTAATTATTATTTATACTTTTGTCTCCAGGGGGATTTCAAATTGCCCCTATAGCTCAGTGGTAGAGCGTCAGTCTTGTAAACTGAAGGTCCGTAGTTCGATCCTGCGTGGGGGCATCTTTGTAATAGGAGCCCATGTTTCTGTTTTTGTTTTGAGCCCGTGTTACCCACTCGATAGACGATAGAAGCTAATTAGGGCATTCTCCTCTCTTCTTGCCAACCTATACCAAACCACATCTCCTCACATTTATCCTAACATTCCATCCTCTACAAGTTTTACAAAAAGTCATACTAAATTATAATTATAATTACCTGGTCCCACACCTAATTAAATCCCATATGATCTTAATTATGAGAGCAAGATTAATCCAGAGAAAAAGGAGTCAAGCCATAACGTGAAGACAAAGGCAGTTCATGTTCATAAAATGCAAGGAAAATAGGACAATGAACAATTATAGGCTACCCTTCTTTGTACGAAACCAAAAAATATATAAAATTCATTGGGGGAGTTGAGATGCAGAGAAAAATGGAACTTAAGAGCATGATCTCACTGAGAAATTTCATGTTATTCTAATAGGTTGTAGGAGGAAAAAAAAAAAGAAAAAAAAAAGAGAGAATCAAATAATTATTTTGAGTTGAAGTGGAGGTGTTTTTTATATTTTTTATAAAATCAAATATGATCCTCTTTTATTTCTCTCTTTCAAATAGCCAATATTACTAATGTTAGTTATTCCAATAATATAACCGATCACAAATATTGGAGTAGTCAAAATTGGAGGCAAGACTATAAAGAGTTGTTTATTGGTTTCATATGTTCACCTGGGTAATTAAAGATAAAAGAAAATTACAATCAGCATCTTAAACATAATTATACCACTCTAAATTATACCCTGCCTCAATTATTTTGTAAATTACAAAAAAGCATATATAACAAGAACTTGATCATAAAATTTTTACTACCAAGAACCGAAGAAGCATATATATTTGTCCGCACAATCATCACTCATACATGTAACTCCAAATTTTTCTTTTGATCAGTGCATTTTTTCAGATGATATATATATATATATTCTTTAAGAATATCTATTAAGCGAGCAACATTAATGAAAACCTGACATTCAACAAATTTAATTGATCGATCAACACCCACCTTAAATATCTTGCACTAAAGCTAGTAGTAAGATTAACAATCTTTTTTTTTTTGTGATTTTTTCCATTACAACTATTTTTATCCTCGTTACCTTCTTCCCTACTACTAGAAGTTATCCTATCTTCAATATCAAGATCATCTTCATCCCTTCTTATCTTCCATGTATTTTCTAAGCCTGTTGCACCATCCAATATTTGACCAAAACAAACATCTCTTTGAAAAATATCAATCCATTAATCTTTATTTATATTCAAGAATTCAAATCCTTTTTAATTTAAAGAATATAATCCTCTTTACTAGAATCATCATTTTAGTGATCTTTCTCACATTTAATATTATAATCTGAATTGCTCACATCAGTATCCACACCTTCACTAGAACTACTAGCACCAACATGAAAATCAACATCACAACTTTTATAAACCCTTACCTTTACCCGCACATAAACCAATATCATCATCATTTTCATCAAAATCTTTTTCCCAAACAATCAATATAAATCTATTGTCATTTTTGTTTATAAAATATTTTATTCTTGTATGCTTACCAAAAACATTTGATTTGCATGTATAATACTTAAGTATTTTTCATTTGTAGTGGAGCAACACTAGGATCAATAACAATATAAATGTGGATTTTTTCCTCTCCTTTTACTTCATGCATATTCAATATCTGCATTGTCAAGGCACCATCAACTATTTTGTTACCCTGTTATTCCCTATACTAAACCCATGCAAGTCTATAACATAAATCTGCTTGCAAATGAACAAAAGGTCTGTAAAACATATACTCAAAGAAACCATTGCTCATGACTAACGCATGAAGCAATTCCATGATGTACAATAATGTTGGTTATTTTGTTTCCTGGATATTTAAACACTAATTAAAATATATTACAATAAAAGAACATAAAATTAGGGTTTTATGAATAATATCCATAATTTCTAATATGAGAATTTTTAGGTTTTCAAGAAAATAATCTAGATTGTTTTCCACTTTCCTAAACTCCTTTGAGTTTTTGAACATTGAAGAATGAACAAGAAATAACCCGGGGATCTACAGGTTTCATACTAACCCTAATTTTATACTTTTTTATTTTTGTTTAATCGAGTAAATCAAATAACATTACAATGAAATAACAATAACTAAACAACTACTAAACCCACCAACTGGATTATTAAATAATTGATTTGAGAAAACAAGTGAGAAGGTATACTCTATTTTGTTAAGAACAACAACAATATGAAAGAGAAATTTCATAACCTGATGAAACAAATAGACACCAAGATATAAAGAGAATTGGCTGAGAAACACCCGAACTTTTATTTTGTATAATTTTAGGTTCAATGGAGTTGAGATTTGTACAAATTCTAGAAAGCTTTTATTTAGAAATTATAAACAAAGAGAGAAAAAATAAGTTTGTTGTTTGCTGGGCTCGTGGATATGATATACACGGGGATAATTTGATCATTTGGTGTGATTTAAATTTTGTTGTTGATTAATGATGTATTTTTGTAATTTATGAAATAACAAAGACAAGGTGTAATCTGGAATAAAATATAAAATGTTAATAATAATTTTCATTTAAGGATAAAAACCCATTACTTGTTACATTTCACAATTTTTTTTTTAAATTTCAAATAAATGTTTCGATTTCGAAACTTTTGGTATAAACAGAGACACCGATACTACTTGATTCACCAGCATGATACTTCGCATCTAACTAGTTTGTAGGGCAAAATAAAAGGAACAATTTAGTGAAAATGTGAAGTGGAATTCTGAGATAGAAGTGTGAAAACAAGACACGAAAAAAAATAAAAAATAATGCAGGAATTACAATATTTGACCACCGAGTGCATTACAATGCAATTTATAAATAAAAAATACTTTCAAAAAACAATCCAAACGCTGCTAAAGAAACATTTATAGCTTCGAGCACCGTGTCCCTAGCCTTAACGGTCCGCGGAAGTCGTACAAGCGCGTATTAAAAGCCCCCTCCCCTGACCCTCTAGAAAGCACGCAGCTGGAGCTAGGTAGATACCGAGAGGGACGTTTAAATTTTTTTGTCAAGGGGATGGGCCATAATTTCCTTGGCCATGTCTTGTCTGTCAATGACCTCAAGTTTCTTGCAAACAATCAAGTTTCTTGCAAACAATCTCGAATGTCTTGTTCCTGTGTATTCGCTTTCGTATTGGCTACTTGTTTTTTCCAATTTGAACAGAATCCGGTATTTTCTTGAGTCAACCCTCCGTAATACATCGGCTAATATCATAATAACAGCAGAGATTTACTTGTAGGAATGGTAAAAGAAACCGGACGCCACCCGTTAACGTGAGATTGCAATTAACCGGTGAAAGTCTCTCTTAGGTTGGGTAGTATAAGACTTTCTTATACGTAACGTCTGTAGAGCATTGACCTCCTTTCTTCAAGGAATTAATCCCTGTGAAAACTGAGTTTTCAGTTTCATCCAAATCATTTAAAAAAGGTCGCCCCTCCTTCTTGGTTGCTTCTTTCCAATTTTCCTAGCATGCATGCCATTGTTTCTTCAAGGTTTCTTCTCGCTTCTTAGCAGTATGGACACTACTAGAGGTTAAAGTGACATTGAAGATTCTTCATACCTCGAAAAGTCAAAAAAAGACAAGAAGGAAAAAGATGATCAGATAAAGTAAATTATCCTTAAATATTGAAGAGAAGTCCATGTAACAAATGTGCAATGCTATGCATGTGATTAAATAAATGTTCTTTCTGTAATGTTTGATTAGGGGCTCTCATGACATCATCGTGAAAATGGACACAGGCTAACTGTTCAAATATCCAACGGCTATGAGCCCAAGAAACCTGTTAATTTTGGGTTTTCTTGTAGATAAAAAGTGAACCAATACACAGACTTTTCTGAAGAGTAGTGACTTATGGAGATTTTTCCTTTTTCCTTTTTGTAAGTTTGTATAAGAAGTGAAGAAGGAACTGCTTCAGTGGCTTTTGTTCTGCCGAGGAACAACAAACCCCAAACTGCATTCTCCGTGCCAAGGAAGGTTAGATTTTTTTCAGAATGTCAGAATTCTCACTTAGTTTGTGCTCTCTTTCCTCACATTATTACTGGCCAGCATTGCTTAATCATTTACTGGGTTGCTCACAAGCCAATTTCTGTATCTCTGCTTAGTTTTCCAAATCTCAATTTTCTTCGAGTTCATTACTTTCCAGTGTTACGTACCTGCATTTTGGTTTCCATGGCTCTGTGCATAAGTTAGTTGTCAGCTAGAAAACACAATCAATGCATCAAGTTATCAGCCATTTCCCATCCACAATTCAAAATTTAATTGTATTACTATAGAATATATAGCGTCGCTTTGATATGGCTCACTGGTGGAGCAAGGTCTTAGCTTTGAGTTTGAGTGCTCCAAAGTAATACATTTCAGTATTTCTCTAGTACCAGTTTAATTGAATTTTTTTCAAAGGATCTTTAAAACCTTCAGCTGCCATTCTGGGTTGGTTGTGCAATATTAGTAGAATACCAGGTCTTTTAAGCAGGAAATGTGTCAAATTTGCAAAGAAATCTTGATTTTGTTTAATTTTTTTAAAAATAAAACTTGGGATTTCCTCTTTGTTTTTAGTTTCTCCTGCATGCAACATAACAATGTTAGCATCGAAAGTGTTGAAAGTCACCCGTGATAAATTAATTAATCAACTTGTACACTGTATTACTTGAAATTGCAGAATGGACCAGGATGCTAGACCAGCTGAAGCTGGGGCAGTGGATATAAGACCAAGCAATTCCGGGGTTCCACAGGGGGAAGTGAATAGTCGATTAGAGCAAAAGAGGATTGATTATTCAAGAGAAAAGAAAAAGACCCTGCAGGCTCGTTATATATACGGCATCATCTTCTTGATCATAAATCTTAAAGCTTGGTTTTTTCGCGATTACGGGCAAAGGGTTCTATCTCATTTCTATAGTGAGTCAATCATCTTCCCTTTCCATGACTTGTAGCATTCTTTTACTTCTAAATGAATCATTTTTGGTCCCTGAGATTGCCATAAATCATGCAAAAGTTGTGATACATCATTTATTCATTGATATTATCACTTCAAGTGGTATCTATAATATTATGTCAGTGTCCGCACTAGCTTGAATCTTTTGATAATGTCTTTCAAATGACTAGTAGCATTGTATAGTTACCCCCGTTAAGATTTCTGGTGAAGGCCTATGGTTGCTGTTTCTCTTTTGGTACTATTTACTTTGAGGCTGCATTCTCAGTTTATACTTGAATATTTGGAAGATTACGTGATAACAAAAATTATCACATGTTAGCTTTAGGAATGTAGTATGCATCCCTGGATCAGTTAATGTAAAGAGAAAATTAGCATATATGAAAGCAATGCTTTCTTGAATTATATCAAGTGATTACTGCCATTTATAAGTTACTACACTCTGCTTTCACCGTGCTCCATATTTTATATTACCTATTGCATCTTTTAGCTCTTTGATCTTAGTTTAACTTCATTATTACTCAACATTAAGTCCAAGTTAAAGGTATTTTTCATGTATTTTTCTATAAATTTGTTTTTGAGCTTCTGCCACAGATGTGAATTTGTTGCAGAACCTGTGCTGAAACGAAAAAAATACTCGAATCTTTATTTTACTTGTTAATATCTTTTGCAGATATAAAAGCTTGTGGAATTGACGGACAAGATTGCTGTCATACATTGGGCGTTCTTCGTGTGAGTTTAGGATGCTTCGTATCTTTGTTTTAACAGAACAATGACTTTAATTGTTCTGAATTCTCACATGTTCGATGCCTTACATCATTATATATCATTGCCTAATTGCCAGAATATTGCTACTTGGTTCTATAATGCAGAGATGTTGGCTAAACTTAGATTTGTTTTATTTCTCCTCATTTAGGAGGAAGATTTTGCCCTTCTTTCCTTACCCTTCCTTGCACAGTTTAATCTTTATGTTGCTTCTTGGATCTCTTATGCAATGTTTATGGGAATGGACATGCATGTAGCTACAAAGACAGAAACAGTCTGTCTTCTATTATTGATATCTATTCTGGTGTTTCTATATTTTTCATGTAGCATCCTTGACATCGAACTCAGATATTTTTCTCTGTTATGTTTTTCACCACTATAAAAACAAGAAAATTATATGAAGCTCGCAGTAGCTGGCATTCAGGATGGTGGGCAGTGAAGCTTGTTCTATTGATTGTATCAATGGCAGTACCATTCTTCCTCCATTCAAAATACATTCAAATATATGGCATGTCTAACTAGAGAAAGTTCAGTCTTCAAATTTTAGGCCCACTTCGTGCAAATTTTACGTTTAAAACTCTATCAGATGATTGATAATAAAGCTAACTTGCTTATAAGAAGTTCCCCCTTTAATCTCTATTAGCTGGGATAGTGCTACAGCTGAATTTTTGTCTATTCCTTTACAAATTTTGAACTGCCTCTGTTTATTGTCAACTTGTTTAGCATCAGGAAATGTAATATTGTTTAACAAGCTCATTGCTATTTCTTACAGGAGAATTTGCTAGAGTTGGTGCTGGGTAATCTTCTGATCTTTTCTTGTTCTTATATTTCAATCTAATCTCTAGAAATAGAATTTCATCCTATGAAAATTTCCAGTTTTACACATCATTCACTAACAATAAACAATGTGGTACCATTTGAGACAGACAAGTACCGTTTCTTCTAGTTTGTCTTGTCTCTAGAACAATCCATCCTTTCCCTGCTAATAACAAAAGTAAAAATCTGAATTTGTGGCTGGCTAACAAGAACTTGCTGATTTTCTTGCTGTGGACATACGAGGTCTTGATTTCTGTGAGGGGAATATTTTATTTCAAACCGATGAGCCATCTGGTTCTATATTTAAATTACCACTAGGATTGCTAAAACTACTTTTAATTTGTTACCTGGAATGCGCATTACAATTAATAATTGGTGTTTTGTTGTTGTGCTGCAGAATTTTTCTTGTTCTTCAACTTGTAAGCGTAATTGAGTTCATCACCTGGTGGAATAATTACTGGATGCCTGATGAACAAAAGAAGCAAAGGTATATGTTTCTCATTCACTACAAATGCCTTTATGGTTTGGAAACAAAAATCTACAATCGACCTTTTAAGGATTTTGACTACAGCATGAATCTAGAATTGGAATGCTGCTGGATGCCCCAATCCCGATTGGGATTTATGGTATCAGAGCAAAAGAATCTAAAAGACAGGGAGGTGGGGTGTTGGATTTACACCCTGATAGTTGAACAATGGCTAATGGGCTGGATAAGTTGAACGAATCCCAGTTTTCTGATTCTCAGTTTCTTATGACCTAAAGCATGTGTAATGCAGAATTTGATTTTTTTTTTCTCATGTTTAATGGTACTGTGAAACTTTGTTCCCATTTTTATGTAAGCAAATGAGAATTCTGTGATAATGTTTTTTGGCAGTTGCTCCCTTGGATTGTTCATGTCAACAATTTTCTATCTTGCTTCTGTTTGTGGAATTGTGGTGATGTACGCTTTCTATGGACGGAAAGTTGAATGTTCGCTAAACATATTCTTCATTACATGGACTGCCATTCTTCTTATAGTGATGATGGCTATGTCCTTACACTCAAAGGTATGTCCTTTTATCTGACTGCACATTTATAAGAGTTGGACATAGGGTAATCATTTTAAAGGTACGAGTTCCATGATCAAGAAACCTTATCTGTTCTGTTCTTTGAATTAATCTAACATGTCTGCCACTAAGAGATGGGTGATATGAGAAACCACCCATTGATTAAGAGTGCCAGTGTAAACTACCCAACTTCTTAAATTTTCCAAACTGTTGTGTGAGATAAAGTTTGACCGAGGTCCACCCATTGATTAAGAGTGTCAGTGTAAACTACTCAACATCTTAAACTTTCCAAACTGTTATATGAGATAAAACTGATTGAGGTGCAAAAACCTCGTTATGGTCAAAGGGACAGTCAATTGATGTTCAAATTTGTCCGATCAGGAAAAAAAAAAGAAAAAAAATCTGATATCTCCTTTACCCATTACTTGGGATTGGCCAAGCTAAGAAATTTAATGGGTGCAAGCATATTAGAAATCTGCATTGCCAAGCATAAACAAGTTCCCCCAGGTATTGCGGGATAAAATGTTCCATTCCTGCAGCATTTCTGACACCAGAAGCTGTGACTCTTATTCTTTGTTAAACATAATTGAGGGGCAGCTAGTTTAATCTGTTTAACAAGCCTCAGTTTTACAAATGAACTCACATCAAGGAGTACATACTTCAGATTTGGAAAGAGGATCAGTTCAGTGGTTGTCAATGATAATATGTGTGCTTTGGAATGTTTTCTATCATAGCTATAGAATTACTAATCTGCAATTTTTTTTGTGATACATAAGCTTCCCTTTTTATTTGACTTGGTGTTGTACCAGGAATCTGGTCAAGAAGTTGTCTTCTGCTCAGGTTTTACATATGAAAATATGCTGATTGTTGTTTGTTCATTTTGTACAGGTCAATAGAGGCCTTTTGTCTTCTGGGATTATGGCTTCATACCTTGTCTTCCTCTGTTGGTCTGCCATAAGAAGGTAGGGTATTGGCACCAATGTTGTTCCATAAAGGAACGGATTGAAGTTCTTACCTTTAAATCTCAAAACATCTTGCCTTCAAAAATCTTAATTAGTTGCTTTTTTTTTCACACTCGAAATTCTGACGTTTGGATTGATGTCACATTTTCCCATCTATTGTTATGGCCCCTTTTAACTGACTCAAAACTTGAAGATTTTCTCCAGCAACATGACACTAATTTCTGCAATTACCTCATGGCTTTACAGTGAACCCGCCAGTGACTATTGCAACAAACAAAAAGCAAATGGAAATAGTGACTGGACCACCATACTTGTAAGACCAAACAATATCTCTGCTTTCTCTTCAATATCTCTTGTTTGGTGTTTCCAGAACAGTTGTGCTAAATCATGTTTTGGCTTTTACTTGATGTTGCTTGATTCTGCAGCTCTGTTTTTGTGGACTTGCAAATAATAGTTCCAACTCCAACTATTAACTTGATAATCATGGACACCACTGAGGCATCATTTGTTAAGCATGGCAACTAAATATAACCTCCTTGCCATTTAGTATCACTAAAAAGGTAGATATGTAAAAGGAGGGTCTTGGCCTCTTCGCTCCATAGCATAGTGGTAAAAACTATTCATGTTGGACTGGGCATTTTCAGCATCACTATAATCATAGTGATACAGCCTCCTCCCTCAAAATCAAAGTTCTCTTGCAGTCAATTCTATCAGAAGACTAAGCTCACGTGCAAACTGTAAACAAGACCATTTAAATTTGCATTTGCATGCATAAAATACAACGGGGCAGACATTGCACCATCGGCCTGAATTAAATTAGATTGGAGAACGGGGCAGACATTGCACCATCGGCCTGAATTAAATTAGATTGGAGTATGACAATTATCATTCTTTGAAAACTCATAACTGATTCTTTATCTATTCTTTAAGAGATATAAACGCACCATGCATGTATAACTTGCACTACTATCTTTGTTGGTGTTGTACTACATATCTTTGATTTGTTGCATCAGCATCTCAAACTCCTGTGTCCTCCTAGCTATTTGTTTCCATTTTTCGATCCACTTATGTTTGTGTTATTTTGTATTCTTCCAGAGTTTCCTGTTCGCAATTGGTGCCATTGTTATGGCCACATTTTCCACAGGAATTGATTCACAATCATTTCAGGTAAATTGCTTTCCTCTGTTGAAGTTAGCACTGCAAAGTTAGATCATTCAATTCCATTTCAAGTCAGTGAATCCCCAATCACACTGTAAAAGTAATTGATTTGGTTGAGATGGATCAAAAAACATTTACCAATTCCTATCCTCGTTAGTTTCTTAGCAATTTACCAGTACATGAGCAAAAATATAACATGAAATAATGCTGCGCTATGACTGCAAGGGGTTGACAATTACTTCTGATGTCTGTCATTTTGATAGTTTGCTCTTCACATGTTCTTCAGTTCCGCAATGATAATGTTCAAGAGGATGATGGTATCCCTTATGACTATGGGTTTTTCCACCTTGTATTTGCTTTCGGGGCCATGTACTTCGGAATGTTATTCATCAGTTGGAACCTGAACAACTCAGCAAGAAAGTAAGGGAACTAGATTTCTGAACTCCTCCAGTCATCACATTATTTTTTATGAACTGAATTTCTTACCTAAATCACTTTAACCGTTCAAGGTGGAGCATTGATGTTGGCTGGGCAAGTACATGGGTGAAAATCGTGAATGAGTGGTTTGCAGCAACAATATACTGTAAGTGAATCTATCCACCGGTGTTTTTTCTTCAGATTGATTATGTGATGGAAATTTATCTTTCCCTCGGTCGAGTCCTACTCTAAAATTTTCAAAGTTCCCACATGAATGGAACCATAACTTTAGAGGTCTTGAATCATAATTTTCCCCCCAAATAATCTCTGTTTTTCTTGGTTCTTTTTTCTCTGTCTTGTGCAGTATGGAAGTTGATTTCCCCAACTGTAAGACAGACCAAAGTCATGGATCATGAAGATTCAGTTAGACAGACAGTTGTTAATGTAGCCTTGCCGTGATCTCGTTCAGCAGTTGAAATTGTACCATATCTCCCTTGCACTTAGGTTTATCTCGTTATCTCTCATCATTTATTTATAGGCAGATTCATGGCGTCCTTAGCTCAAAACCCAAAGAACACGTAAAAACCACAAAAACAATGGATCATGTACCATTTTTTGCATCTAGTTAACCCTGATTTCCTTTCCTGCAATAAGCATTCCCTCATCTCGTGCGTGTCTTTGGGAACTCAAGGTCTCAAAAGTCAAATCGGGCATTGAATATTTTATGCATGGAAATCTGCAAGAAATCTCAAAAGTCAAATCTGGAGACTTCATGTTTGTTGATTAAGGATGAACTGTGTAGAGACAGCTAAAATTGTCAATTGCCTGGACCATTTCACATTTGACCTTCTAATTATATTAACAAATGACCTTTTTCTTCTTCCCCAACAGTGAAGGTATTCTTGGCCATATTACGCACACTGAGATTAAGCTCCACTTCCGTTGAAAAATTGGGTTTTAAGCAACCTATCCTATGACCGACATCTAATTGATGCTTTCACAAAAAAAAAAAAAAAAAAAAATTTCTTTGTAGCCATTTCTAAGATTCGAATTCTGGATGATAATATTTGAAAGTGGAAGAGCATGCTCACTCGCTATCCAAGCTAAGCCCCCAAAGGTCTTGGTTTTGTCAGCTAGTGCCACATACTCGAAGTAACATGACAGATTATTGAGCAGTCAGTTAGCAGGAGAGCATATAGAGATGGAGTGGTAACGGAGAACATCACAATCTGGAAAGGTTCTGATTATGTGATCTCCGGTGGATCCCCATATAACAGTGCTTTTCAACTACTTCCTGAATGCCATTTGTATTTAAAGAATATTCATGTAACATCCAGCTAACGAGGAACCTGTGCCGGAAGAATTTTAAAGAAAAAAGAAAGCTGAAAAAAAAAATGTTCTTGTGAGATCCAACTAATAAAGAACTTATGCCAAAGGAATTTTGAAGGAAAAGAAAAGCTAAAAAAAATATTCACAACACAATCCAAATAATAAAGAACATATGCCATAAGATTTTTATATTTGGATCAAGAATTGTAAGGTTCATCAACTTCCCTTCCAACGTGCCAGTTAAAATTGGAGATAAGCCATTCAAATATTCTAAGGTTCATCAACTCTTATTTTCATGTTCCTGTTAAAATTGTACATGCTGGTGAGCGATGTCTTTCTGTTTGTTGATGGGCTTGAGCCTTTTATCACTCTACAACATTGCCCCAGGAGGAAAAAGAGCTTTGAAACAAACAGATTACAGCACTGAAATGGAATGTTAGGCTGTTAGCTAATAACAATTGCAAGATAATAATATTTTTCTCTCGTGTTTTGAGCAAATTTCTCAACAACCACCCACTCCAGATCTAATCTTAGGAGGGATCAACTGAACAATTATCACCTATTTGCACCAACTCCACAATGTAAACAATGAAGCATGACAGAAAACTCTAAAAAGGCAGTAGCTCATAATTCCAAAGATTGTATCTTATGCAGACATGATAGAGAATACCTGATAAAGGCTCATAGAGTTTTGGATGCGGATCGTAGATTGTGTGGGAAGATTCTATTTTACAGTCGAACGTGGGCATGGAATTTTTCAGCGTGACAGGTAGCAAATTTACTGTTTAGCTTTCCTAGTGACAGGATTCGGTAATTACATAATTTCCAAAATATTTTGATCAATGCAGAAAAGAACGCAAAGAGCACTATACAGTATACAGTTGCACTTGAAATGAATGCCAAGAGTTGCAAACAATATAAACAAACACTAAAATATCATGATGTTATCTGGGAACAGGGCAGCAAAATTTTTCATCTTTGGCAAAAACACGGTCCAAACTAGCATAAAAGGCCAGCCAGTATGGTTTCCCTGAAATGAGAGCCTTGAAAGGGAGAGTTCGGAGTTGGGACAAACTCGCAAAACACCACCTACTTGTCACCTTTATCTACCTATAACTAAATCAGTCGAGGGGAAAAGACTAATGATTTCAAATGGGTGTAATTTGATCGGTTGATTTTGTTGGTGATACATAATGTTGAAGAACTTATTGTGTACGGACTCCACTTCTGAGTATTAGCTATATTTCTAAAGAAAATGAAGATATACCTAAAACAGAATGACTTCCACTTCCCATAAGGCCACAACTAACACACTCCAACTACTTCAACATCTCTGAAGCCTCACAACTACTATCTCAGTTTTTTCATAACCTTCTATTTAAATATCAAGAACTACAAACCAGTTGCATACTCCTTCAAGAGTCCTCCATCTACCACATCTGACAGACTTCCAGGAATCTCATATACAAAAATCACAAGATGTTGAAGCTATCATCTCCATATGTTTTCATTGCAGTGCTAATTGCTGCCCTACACACAGCAATATATGTGGCTGCCATCGAACCAGTACCAGCTGGAGGAGAGCCTGTTCTTGAGCTGTACATGCATGACATTCTAGGGGGCAGTAACCCTACAGCAAGGCCAATCACTGGTTTGCTAGGGAACATATATAGTGGCCAAGTACCCTTTGCAAGGCCAGTAGGATTCGTTCCTCCAAAAGGTGCAGTTGCCATCCCCAATGCCAATGGTGCCCTTCCAACTGTTAATGGTCTCAATGGCATTCCACTAGGTACTGGCTTGGCTGGTACGACTTTTGCAGGAAATCCTAATGGTCAGAACACAAATGGTCAGATCCAAACCCAACTTGGACCAGACGGATTGGGACTAGGCTTTGGAACGATCACTGTCATCGATGACACTTTGACCAACAGCCCTGAGTTAGGGTCACAACAACTGGGAAAAGCTCAAGGAGTTTATGTGGCTAGTTCTGCAGATGGGAGCACACAGATGATGGCATTTACAGCCATGTTTGAAGGGGGAGAATTTGGTGATAGCCTAAACTTTTATGGCATATACAGGATTGGTAGCGCAATGTCACGTTTGTCGGTGACTGGAGGAACGGGCAAGTTTAAGAATGCTATCGGGTTTGCTGAAGTACGAGGACTTATCCCACCAGGTCAAGCAGTCACGGATGGTGCAGAAACATTACTGAGGATCTCTGTCCATTTGAAATACTAAGAATACAAGTTAATTGGATTAAATATTGGTTTGTTGGCGTGAAAATTTATGTGGTCATGGTTTGTGGTTTCTCTTGGTTAATAGACTCTCATACTGTCAGATGTATCAGACAATGCAACTGAAATGTTGAATATGAAAATATTAAAGGATCTTGATTGATTTTCCCTATGAATATAAAAGATTTCCTACTTCAAATCCGTATATCACCAGAAAAGCCAAACAAATTGCAAAAAAGGGAAGAGAAAGTAAACAAGAACATAAACCACCAGTAATGACGCACTTTAGTCTGTGTTCAACAGAGACATCCGAGTCCGACCCGGAAACTAGAGGTACAAATCCAAAGAAAAAGTTTACAAAATTCATGCTTTTCTGAAACACCAAGCTCGTGTTTGAGATGACAAAAAGAAAAAGGGAAATTTCTTTACTGAATGAACGCCTTAGAAAAGAGTAATGGTAATATGCCAGATTTCACACTAAGAAGCACCAAATCAGCTTATGTTCTCCATGAATTTAATAAGTTCTTTATGAACAATTGTAGCAGACAAGGATCGTCACTGTATAAGTTTTAAACAGAAAATTAGCATCCCTCTCCCACGAGGGAGGGAAGGAAGACAAACCATCCCAGGCAGCAATTCGGAATCTACACAAGATGACAGCAGCCCATTTTTCTAAAAAACTGTGAATCAGTTACCAGATCATTGCCTGATACAAAACATTTATTGCGGTTAAAGTTGTAAAGGTCGGCCAGTTATTGTATCACTAATCTATGAGCACTAATACAGCTCAAAATCTCAAATAGATTGTTTTATTGTTTGACATACCATCTTTATAGAGCTCCTCCAGTGTCATCATAGACTGGAAACCTTTAAGCGAGAAGATACAGCAGCTTGATCAAGATTATACAGGGAATCGATCAAGTGCATTCTCAATGAAGCAGGACCTTTGGCCATGTCCATTCCCATCTCCCCAGCAATGCCAAATATGGACAATGCTGAAGCTGTTGCTTCCAAAGCATGCAATGGATCGACAGCAACGAATGCAGCAATAAGGGCAGTGACAGCACATCCTGTTGCTGTGATCTTTTGCATCATGGAGACTCCATTATGAACACCAACAACTCGGTGGCCATCTGTAATGATATCAACAGCGCCTGAGACAGCAACTATGGCCCCACTTGACTGAGCCAAGGACTTTGCTGCTTCCATTGCATCCATCGACTCATGAGAGCTATCTACACCCTTGAAAATGAAACTCAATCATGAAGTTGAAATTAACATAAAACGCAAAAGAAATTGACACAAAATTGAAGACTCCCATGTTGTATTCATCCAAGAAAAAACAATTTCAAGCAAGGCAATTCAAGTTTTGCAATTTTCACAATGGTGCTGAATTGAATTGGTCTTTTATAAATTCACCTGTAAGGAAAAATCCAATACCTTAGTGGCTCCTAAAGAAGCCTTAGAAAGAGCAATAATCTCGGACCCATTTCCTCTAATAACACTGGGCTTCAACCCAACAAGCTCCAAACAAGCCTTCAACCGGAAACGAGAAGCTCCGGCAGCAACAGGGTCAAGAATCCAAGGCTTCCCTGCTTTATCAGCTACCAGAGCAGCTTCCCTCATGGCCGGTAACCAGGCAGGAGATAGTGTACCCACGTTAATACAAAGCGCGTGGATATGGGGAGTGAAGTCTTGAATTTCTTCTATAGAGTGTATCATGGCCGGTGATGCACCAGCAGATAAGAGAGTGTTGGCCATAAGGTCCATTGAAACAAAATTGGTGATGCACTGTATGAGTGGAGATTGGTCACGGAGTTTGGAGAGAAGGGTCCAAGCATTAAGGGCCCACGAGTTCTGGTCTTGTTCTTTGTTGAGGTTGCTGGGTTCCATGGATTTCTTTTATGCTTCTTTCTCTCTGTACGTCAAAAAAGGCTGTATATTTCTAGGTGGATTGTTATTTGTTTTGGAGGTGTCGCTGCTTCTGCTGGTTATGGTTTTTCCTGGATGGCCGAGGAGACAGGGAGGGAGTTGCAGGTGAAAGAGTTCGGGTTCAGGTAACCAGTGGCCTGCTGTTGCAGATGTACCAAAGATTGGGTGGTTCGAAGAATAATATGTTGTGCAAATCAGCCCCAGGCTAAAAAAGTGCAACCTCCCCTTGAATTTTAAGTCATGTGATATTGGATCCCTCAACTTCTAATCCTCAATTTGACCCCCCTCGGCTATATTTCACTTAAAATCAAATCCTTCTATTATTTTTACCTACGTTTCTCATCGGGCTGCCCTGGTCTGCCCCCATTTATATATTGACCATCAAAAAATATTAAAATAACGAACATATATTGACCTGTCAAAGAATTCAAATGACTATTTCCATACTTTAGCCTTACAGATCCAATACAATGAAGACACGTAGACATAAATTACAACTATAATATAAGAAGCAACTTCTGAATGCTAAATATTTGAGTGTGTGTAGTTTATTTTATTTTATTTTATTTTGAGTGTTTGTACTTTTAAATTTTTATTATTGAGCTCTGTTGATTTTTAACAAATATATATAAACTGTGCAATCTTAGACCAGACCAAATTAATTAAAATTAAAAGTTGGAATAACAAAGTATTTTAAGATTTTATTTAAATTAAAATAACAGCAAAGGGTGTCAAAACATAAATTATTTTAAATTATGCGCAGTGAATACTTTTTAGCTTTTAATATTTAAAACACTTAATTGATAAGTTTTTGAAAGTACGTACAGACACTCAAATAAATAAATAAATAAATACACACGCTCAAGCAAAAAAAATTTAAAACTATGTACACTCAGTTTGAAATAAAGTGAAATATTTATGCATATACATGCTAACGTGTTAATTTAATGGCTGCATGAATATATATTTTATAAAATCTAATAGAAACACTTGATTAGAAAGAGAAAAAATTAAAAAAAAACTAAACTTTTAAATTAAAAAATAAAAATCTATATACACACAAATAAAAAAATAAATGAATTTACACACCAGAATTATCATTCTCTAAGAGAAATCCAATTAAGATCGAGTACCACAAATAAAAAATCTTGGCCGAAAATAGAGGCTTGTAGATTCATGGAAAAAACAAAAAACTTGAAAATATTGTTTTGTTTAAAATTAATTACGTGAATTTAAATTGCAAATATTAATCGAGCCTATTTTTTCTTTGTTTCTTTTTTCACTTCTCTTAGGGGAAAATTATTTAATTTAAACTCTTGGCTTTTGTTAGAGAGAGATTTCCTCTTCTGATTGTGTAACTGAAGATTAGAGAAGATTTCCTATTCTCAATCAAAACTGTTGATCTCTCTAACAGCTTTATTTTGGTTATTTCATCCAGATTTATAGGGAAAAAATCCCACTTTCTCCCAGTTATTTTTCGAAACAAGAACAGCGTAAAGACGTACGACACGGATATTTAAAACCCGTTATTCTTCAGGGAATCTGAGATATTCTAGGGTTTCATACAAATATTTACTCCGATATACTTACAGAGAAATGTCAAATCTTCACTTCCCTGTAAATTGCCGACACATTTGCAAATATTTAATCTCTCTCAACGTCATAAAAAGATAACCAGCCCAGTGCTTAGTTTGGTTGATCCCTTCAAGACAAGAAAAAGATCGAGCAAAAGTCATTGATTGATCGTATAGCTAGCTAGCGATGCAATACAGAAATAGAAGAAGCAACCTCTCTTGTGCCCTAGAGATGCTTTCTCTAGACCCACTTCCATACAAAGCTCTTCTCTTTCTCTTTGCCATAATCTTTCTTCTTGTGACATCTATGCATTCCTTTGAGGCTGAAGGTCCAGAATATCGGATGACGTTCCAGTGGGTGCTTCCTGCCACGCCTATAACCATGTTGTTTATCATACAATGTTTATCTTCATTCAAAGGCTTGTTTGGGAAGCAAATGATGACCAAACCCTACTTGTCCTTCAAGAGAGTGTCACCGTGGTTTGTGGCTGTTTTGATCGTTCAGTTGCTTGTTATGGCACAGTACCAACCATCTATACACCAAAGATGGCCTGTTAGGTTTTAATGTATTTGTGTGTGTATCCCTCTTTGTACGTGTTTTTCATGCAATATATATATGTCTTCTTGAAAACTGTAGATTTAGGTTCTTGATTTGTGCGAGGGGTTCGAATTGTAAATTAGGGTTTTGATTCTTTATTTTTTCTTTACACGAATGTCGATTGTGCAATCTGATTGTTTCCTGATTTCTTGTTTCGTTAAGATTTTGCTCATTTGCCTCGTAAGATGCAATTTTAGTGGTTGTTAGAAAAAATACTAAAACTCCCTAGATCCGTCCGGGACTTCAAAATGATGAGGAGATATAGTCATTAAGAACAATTATCATAGTTTTTACGTTGTTCAGGAGAATCATAATGATATATATTATTGTATCAGATATATATTGAGCTAGAACATGGAATTAATTATGGCATCAAATGAAAATTAAAGCTAACATGGCGAAGGAGACTTTGGGATTGGAAAATGGTCAAGGAAAGGGAATTAAAGAAAGGGAATTATTGCAGATGCTATATATCTAAGATTTCTAATTTTCTACAAGTCAAGGATAGAAAGATTTGGAAGTCAGATCCCAAAGGCTTTTCCATTCTAGAGACAATTCTTTCGCCAGATATTGATAAACCATTTTAATCAGATATCTGGTCCTCTTTTGCTCTCCCAAGATACATTTTAACCAAGGGGATGGAACCTCTAAACATATATGTTTTACTTTATTGTCATTGGTGTGGAAATTATGGTCACCATGTTTAGGTCAACAATGGATTTTTCTAGAGAATTTAGATGCACTCTTCCTACAGTGACGTGAAATGATAATGGGTTATATGCAATGAAATTAAAGCGTGGTTGTTGTTCTTCTATGGTATTGTCTGTTCTGTCTAGAATGCTTGAAATAATTTGGTTTTTAATGAGATAGTTCTTTATTAGGATGATATCTATCATTCCATTTTCTATAAAGTTGTAACTTAAGCAAAATGTGGTTGTGAAAGTTTTCTCTATACTAGAATAGATTTGCTTAGACCAGTACCTGATGAGCTTCTTATGTGGATCAACACGACCAGAATTTGAAGTAATTTGACTTGCAAAATGGAATTTGGATGGTTCTTCAAATGGTAAACTAGATCCCTTTGGCATTGTTAGGGTTCTAAGAGATCATGAAGGAAATTTTCTTTGTCTTCTCTTATTCTACAAAGTATAAAAAAATCAAATGTGGTTGAGATTTTGACAATTAGAAAAGTAAGTATTGATTGTTCCTATGCACTTGATAGAAATTAGATTGTGGAGTCTAATTCATATAATATCATTACATGGATCAAGAACAACAATATCATGACATCATGACGCTTACAAGGTGATGAAGAATTATGTCGCAGATCATTTGACAAAGTAAACAGTACTCAAAAAAGCTTGGTTTTAGTTTGTTTTTTAATTTCAATGTTTGGTTTTTGTTATGATATTGTTTTGTTTATTACTATTTAGTTTGTGAAGTACCTTTTTCTTTCTTTCTCTCTGTATAGCCATTTTCTTACTGGCTATGAGAGATCTTGATGAAGTTATATCATCTTTTATCCAAAAAAAAATGACAACTAGCCACGCCGCATCTACAGTCAGAATCCATTGAACATAGTTTTGCAATAATCTGCTGGCCTTTTCTCCATTACATGCTATGACTTGAGGCGTTTGTTCATTTGTTGTAAGATGTTAAGAGGAACAGTAACGAGGTACGTACGGATACTTTTGAATCGTGGGACTAGCTTGTGATGACCAACCAGCAAAATAGAGCATACTAGCGAAAGTGTCAGTTTCTTACTCATGAGAGAGGATTTAATTCTGCATCCAGTGAAAAATACACAGATTCGCCCTTCCAAGTTTCAACTGAATTCTCAAGTATTACAACATGAATTACACTTGACCTAAGTTGGGGTCTTGGTATGAATCTCTGTCATAGAGCTGCGTGGCACATATTTTGCTCCTTTTCGTCAGCTATCTTTTCCCTAGAAACTAATGCTGTCCAACATCCGCAGGCAGTATGGCTGCCTGAAAACTGTTTCTCTTGATTCCAATGAACTCATTAGAAGAAGCCAAAAAAAGTGGCAACAGCAAAAACAAGAAACAGCACTCCACCCAAGTAGCCAACCTGGTTTGAAGGCAGAGTGAATTGCGTAGAATACAGAATATCAGTAGCAATATTTTATGATAACCTATAAATGCATGGTTGCGGCTCTTACCAGCTTTTCTGAAATGTAGTTTGCAAGAAAGGCTCCTCCTAGAATCGCAATGGATGTTGCAACCAGGTGTCCAGCAATGGCTCCTGTTGCCACGCCCCATGGAGACTGCAGAAAGGGCAAAGGGGAGAAGCAATACTGTGATTGATTCTCGATTGTGAAGAGACTCATCATATGATCAACAGTTCATGAAATTGCACCTGCGCAGCTCCAAGAGCAATTGTTGCAAGCATCGAGCGATCTCCCCATTCCTAGAACCAATTAGGATATGGTGAAATTGGACACTTTGGTTCATAAAACAACACCTTTTAACATTCTGTCTCGCAGTGAAGTTGCCAGCTATTACAAGGAATAACTGTGC
>Ga0307510_10002168_pt1 | contig 22167 bp, 22 predicted proteins | sample 12_EM_MG_FD_207224 | JGI IMG/M metagenome (GOLD analysis project Ga0307510, IMG submission 207224) | Populus trichocarpa ectomycorrhiza microbial communities from riparian zone in the Pacific Northwest, United States - 12_EM | ecosystem: Host-associated > Plants > Roots > Unclassified | place...
ACCTCCCATTACATGTCCCTAGGAGAGTGCGAAGAACTTTTCTGGCAAGGCTTTCACCCCGACACCCGTGCCCAGTTTCCCCCCGACGCAAAACAGCAAATCTGGGACATCCTGCAGAGGACTCCCATTAACGACCTCGTTGCTAGCACACCGGCTGCACCTGCCGATCCCTCACCTTCACCACCATTAGCGTCGGATCTCGTCGCCAGTATGCCCCCTCTCTCTAATGCCCGTTTTTCCTCGACATCGCCTTCATCGCCGCCATCGCTCGGCCGACCCAAAGGTCCTTGGCCTGCACTTGCCACCACAACACCTCTCACATCAGCCGCCCCCATGCTCCGCTGTCCGATTTCAGTTTCGCCCCCATCGCCAATTCGCAAAGTCCCGCCGCCGCCACTGCCCACTCAAAGCCAGCCAAGTTTAGTATCGTCGCCTCCACCAGTTCGCAATGTATCGCCGCCATCGCCAATTCACAAAGTCTTGCCACCCCCGTCTGCTCAAAATCACTCAAGTTTAGTCTTGCCTTCGCCACCACCATCCTTGCCAGCACTGCCATCGCCATCGCTGTTGCCACCCACGCCTACCATTCACAAGCTCCCGCCACCTCTGCCCTCGTCAACGCCACTCCCGTCTCAGCCGCCTTCGCCAATGCTGCCTCTGCCACTGCCGTCTTTGCCACCGCTGCCATCACCGCTACCGCCTTCACCATCACCAACATCGTCTCCGCTACCACCAACGCCGCTCTCACCACCGCCCTCGATCTTGCCATCGCCGCTCCTACCAACGCCCCCATCTCCATCGCTTCCCTCACCATCACCGCTACTGTTACCGCTGCCATCACTGTCCTTGCCGCCGTTCTCGCCGCTGCTGCCCACACCTCAAATTTACGAACTTATGCCACCTCCACCTTCGCCAATCACCGCCGCATCACCACTGCCAACTGAAACCACCGAAGCCAAACCGAATAGCCGCCAAATGCAAGAGCAAACCGACATTACAAACACAGAAAACGGCGATGCGAGCCCGATAACGAAGCCAGAGCCAGCACGAGTCCCCAGCAACAACGACAACCACCCCGACGCTGACATCGGAGGCAAGCCAGCGCGCGACAACAGTGATGACGTCGGCGTTCTCGACAACAGCAGCAACCGCAACTGCACCAACCACCCACACAACCTCAGCAACGTCGGTTCCAACAGCAACAGCAAGTTCGTGTACGATCCAGGCAGGAGCAGCTTTGACACCAAGGACGACTCAACGCGCGTCGTTGACGACGACAGCATCAGCATTGGCAATGAGCCCCACACCGCCGACACCCACTGCAGCACCAACCGCGACCGCGACAAGACCATCCCCTCTGAGTCACCCTCCGATGCCAACGCCGTTCCCCCCGTCCCATTCACGGAAGCCACCAGCCCCATCCTCAACATCACCACATCGTGCTCAGCCGATGCCTTTCCCACTAACGTGCACCGCACAGACGCACCCGTCCTATCATTCGAGGCCATCGACGATGACGAAGACTTCACTCAGCATGCCCACCCCCACTGTGACCGCCGCTTCCCCGATCGCCTCCGTATGGGCAACTTCGTGTCCACCGACTTGTCACACGCCCCCGCCCATACTTGCCTCCTCGCTCCCGACTTCGCGCCAACTCACCCGGCCTTGCCCCTCAACGATGAAGATCCTACCGCCAACAACAACAACAGCAACAGTAACTCTGACCATGCCACCAACACCTTCGACAGCACCCGCACCACCGACGCTGATGCCGTCATCAAAAGTAGCAGCAGCGACTGCAAGAATACCTCCAACGCTGCCAATACCAGCGCCACCACCAGCGACAACAAGGCCGCCAACATCGACAACATCACCTTCGCCATCACATTCGACAACAGCAGCAGCAACTTAGACACCGTCGCCACCACCATCATCACTTTTGCCATCGACGCCCTCACCCTCTCTTGTGAAGCCAGCGGCAATGACTCCTCCGCCCAGCGCACCCGACCCCGCCGCGACCGCTGCCTCCAGGCGCGATACCGCACCGACAACTTCATTTGCACTGACCCACCTCGCATCTCCAGCCTCCTCCCGCTCGCTGCCGACACTTTCCACATCAAATCAAAAGTCAGTTCTGACATCGAAGACACTGACACCATTGATGTCAACAACCGCAACAAAATCAGCAACAGCAGCATCATCGACGATGCCAGCTGTGGCCACCGCAACAACAACGTCAATAACAATAATCTTGCCATCGACATCAGCACCATTATCGACAACAACAACAGCAGCACCAGCAACAATACCATCGACACAACCAACCACTTTTCCGACACCCCTCAAGCCGCTGCCGTTACTCACACCATCAACACCACCAGCAATAGCAACAGCAACTTCAACGACAATGCCGCCAGCTTCGTCGACATCGCCCGCATCCTCAACGCTGACCGTGCTGTGCCCAGAACTGCACACGATGACGAACTGAAGCACAAGTGCGCCTGCATGCCGCCCCTCGTCGTCAATCCTCAAGCCCCTCCGATCGCCGCGCCTCTGCCAGACAAGCCAGGAGAACCGCCCCCAGCACCTTGCACGGACCCAACGCCGTCCGCACCCAACTTGCAAGCCGTGCAAGACACCCGACCATTGTCTCTGTTCTCACTTGCCCCATTTCACATCGCCAGCGGATGATTCCGGCCATAGAAAGCACCATCGACGGGTTGACCCAGGAGGGTCTATTTTTAAAGCACCCGGGAGGTGTAACGATGGGATATGTGCTGGGCTTGCAAATGCCTGAATCCGGACGCCCCTCCCGATCCGACCAACGCCACAGGACTGTGCGCACACATCGCATTGCATCCCCATTCGCTGCCCTTCTCTCTCCCTTGTTATCGTGTGCTCATTCTCAGGACGGACCCTTTTTATTAGTGCTAAGGACAATTAGTATAGATTGTAAATAGCTAGTAGTTGAACTATAAAAGCCAGCACACAGCAACATGAGCAGGAGGTTAGCAACACCTCAGCCATGCTGCTTAGCGTCGCGTTTCCCCCCTCTTTTGATTCCCTGTGTTTGTGTTTAGTCCGTCGCATTTATCATTCACACACACACTCTCTCTCTCTTTCTTTCTGTCTCCCTCTTTCCCCTTTCACAGCGGTAGAGCAACTAACAATCGCGGTCTGCTTTAGCTTTGCTCCATCGCACGCTCTCGGATCGAGCATGCTTGGTTCTAACCGCTCCTGCACCTTCCCTTTTGAACTCTCGTGTGGACGTTAAGTCCATCGTACACTGCAGATAACAAGCCTGTCCCTGATGAGTGTATTAGCGCTATCCACGGAAGTGAAGGTTATGATCGCGTATGCATGTGTTTGTTCCGGCCTCCTTCTCCCTAATGGCTTTATCCATTTCGCTTTTCTTATCGCTTTTTCGCTTAAGTTGTTCGCTTCTTCTATCTTGCGCAGGTGCTTGTCTTCGCAGGGTTCAAAGGTGATCGGGACTCTCGGGACTATCAGGTTGTAGGTTCTTTCCCTGATGTGCGCCTTGGCGGAGAATTTGTTTGCAAATTCCTCCTCGGTGCCTGGCTCCCTGATCCATTTGGCTGCTTCCTTGCTGTTCAGTGTTAGGAGTACTGCCTGACCACACGTTTTGAGGGCCGCGACCACTTTGATGTCCTTCGGCTTGCTGGCATCCTGTATTTCTGCTATGGCTTCGTTGGCCTTTTCTATAGTGGCTGTAAGGCTCTTTGATAGGATGTTATTGTTGTCCTTGTCGAAGATGTCCACAAGGATTTGCTTCGCCTTGCGTTCCATGTTGCTCAAGATTCTGGGATCGGCATTGGATTTGTTGGATGGTGTGGGCTTGGATAGCAGTGCATTTCTGTACGAGCTCGTGTCGGAGGCTATTTTATCTGCAGCATCCGTTACTTTGTTGACCTTGTAGGCCAGGTCTTTGGCATCAGTTTTTGCCTCCGCCACTTGCTCCAGGATTTTGGAGGTGTTGTCGAGGATCATGCTGCATTTCTCCTTGGCTATGACGATTTGGTTTTCGAGCGAGTTGTGCATCTCCACAAGGTCAATCCGTATGGCCTCTCGAATGGCACTCACTTTAACTTGCTCCACTTCGCCGTTATTCCTGTCTTTCTCTTTCGCTTCGGCTTCTCTAGCGATTTTTACTATTCCTACCAGGTTCTGCTTGCTAGCTGCATCTAGTTTGTCACTTTGGATGACATCCGTCAGCATTTCTGCTATGATGCCATATGTAGCCTTCTGCGACGTGTCTGCGCTACTTGGCTGAACGTTTATGGGGCTGGGGCGATTGACTACGCCTTCGCCAGGGGTGTTTGTGTGCGTGGCTGGTTCCTCAACTCTAGTGCTTGCAGCTATCGCTGCCGTGGTTGCCCGGGTTTGGGGCGTTTTTCCGCCTGCCGTGCGCGGCTTGGGAGGGATAACGCCCGCTTTTGGCGGGAGTTTGGACATGTCCGTGTATTGCCGGCTGTCCAGTTGTGATCTTTTTTATGGGTATTCGGTGCTTGTTATAGCGTGGAAGTGTGTGTTTTTAGATTATATCCTACTCTAAGCTAACACGTTCTTTGGCGAAAATTTTCTGCCGCGGAGGTGGTGGTTGCCTAAAAAGGAAGTCCATGCCGCTCGATACTGGGTCGATCATGCCCAGTTTAGTACCGTGTCATCACACATTCAGGATGCGATGAAGCGTCTTTTTGACTCGACGCAAACACATTTTGCAGCGTGGGTCTGGTTATACGACATCGACCATGATTGGGTGGAACACATGTCCGGGAGCAACCCCACGCAACCTCAGGCTGCTCCTCTGTATTATGCATCCCTATGTGGCTTCCGCGATCTGGTGGAGCACTTGACCATTGTTTGTCCATCGGATCTCACCGCGATTGGCGGCTCTTACAAGACTCCGTTGTATGCTGCCACAGTCAAGGGGCACGTAGAAGTCATCCGACTCCTACTTAGCCATGGTGCGGACCCCAATTCCAAAGGCAGTAGGGACTGGACTCCACTACACTTGGCATCGCGATGTGGACATCTAACCATCATGGGGCTATTACTCGAGAATGGTGCGGATGTCGATCCACTGACCAAGAAAAAGGAAACGCCGTTGGTTCTGGCATCGTTTAAAGATCACTTTGAAGCGACTCGCTTACTACTTGACCATGGCGCGAATGTGAATTTCCGAGATGGCGATACTTCCACACCATTAATCCTTGCATCAAAATATGGGCAAACCGACGTCGTTCAATTGTTACTGAACCGTCGTGCAGACGTAGATGCTGTCAACAAGTTTGGTCGCACGGCGCTACACTTTTCATCCGAGGCTGGACATCTCGATATCGTGCGATTGTTAGTCGAGCACGGCGCAGATTTGAACGCGCTAGATGAGAGTCATGAGACTCCGTTCGATCGGGCAAAAATCATGGGCAGGCACGAAGTTGCGCAGTTCTTATTAGACCGCAGCGCATGTCTCTGTTTCAACGCAAAAGCGGACTTCCCAGCACTACACACTGCATCAAAAAATGGACATCTGGACGTCGTACGTTCGTTGCTGGAGCATGGAGAGGACGTCGACTCCCAGACTACGAGTCAGGAAACTCCGCTGATTCTTGCATCGGGCAACGGAAAGCTTGAGGCCCTACAAGGAATGTGTTGACGCCATGTGACCCAATTCGACGCGAGCTGATGTGGGTGATAAAAACTGACTCTGAGGGGTGCCAGTTGACTAGAGGTTTTCTTGTGTCATTCATGTTCCTTACTGCAATGTCATATAATTTTGGGTTGAACCCAATGTGCCGTGACTTGAGCGCAACCACCACGACTTGCTCGCTCTTGTCCTCCTTGCCTCACTCACCTTGCCTCCATTCCTCCGCCTCCCCCATCGCCATCTGAGTCAGATCGACGCGTTTCCCTGAATAGACAGGCCTCCCCCTTGTCTCACCCAAGAACATTCACTGGACCTATGCAGATTGCTCAACTCGTCGGCTGACTCGCATATACACACTCCCCTGTGCACGCCGCAGCCCAATATGGCTTGTTCCATTCACAGCCCCTCGCTGGTAAAGCTCAGTTTGGGACCCCATCACTGTTTTAGAAGGGAATTTACTGTATTTGGGACCATTTTTCGTATGTTTTCTCGTCTCCTTTCAACTTAGACATTTTGCTCTCCATCTATACTTTCCTAGTTTGAACTTTGACCCTACCATCGTGCACCGCAGCACCATTCCTCACCGTCGTCGCCCTCATGCTCAACATCGCGTGACTTTCAACCATTCAACGGCAGTAATTTTGCCTACACTTTCAGACAACACTGTTCGTCATTTACGACACCATATGTCCTTTTCCTGGCAGCACTGATTTTGAGTTCATCTTTCATCCTTCCTCTTTCGCTCGCTGACTGCATAGATTACTTGTGTCTGCGCCGTCTCTGTGTTATCAATACCCCCGTCGGATCACTGGGCGCTGCCATGCTAGCTGAGTCAGGACCAGATCGCCTGTCTATATCCCTAACGACAAGGCCCCACGAAAGGTTGGGAAACACACACCATAGCAGTGTCTTATCCGACTTATCCTCCAAATTTCTCTGGTCTAGTGACTCTCAGATATGCAATCGTCCACACGGTCCAACATGCACAGCCTCCTCAAAACCGAACTATGCAAGATCTGAGACACAATGCATACACATGCGGGGGGATCGATGAGGAAATAGACATGGCCAGCTTGATTAGGCAGTTCGTTCGTTCCCTGTTTCGCATTGCATTTCCGTCACACTGATTTCCCCTCTGCTGTCCAAGCTCCTTGCACAAATCTTTCATCTCTGTGCGCTCGAGGAGCTACCATGGTTTGGCAGCATGCGAAAACTGGGCTGGATCACGGTCACACACATTTGCCAACGCTGGTGTCAAGTTGCGCTTGGCGATTCGTCGTTATGGGCTGGGATCACGGGATACTTGCCCAACGCAAAGTGGACCTTCAAGATGCTGTTCTGCATACGGAATATGCCACTGGTCGTTGACTCTGTGGCCACGCCGGTCTTTGGAACACTTTTACACAGAACGTGGCCGACGTAGCAGATGCTGTGGATCTGGCAAATGCAGTGGATGCAGCGGATGCGGATGCGGCAGGCATGCTGGATGCGGTGGGCGTGTGTGGACTCGGACATGTTGGATGCGCACAGACTCAGACGCAGCGGACTTGGTGGGCCATGGATGCAGTGGACTTGGTGGACCGTGGATGCGGCGGAGCAGCCCAGGGGAGCCTGGGGATATGGGAAAGGTCCATAGGTAGTTTTTAGTCACATGGCATCGAATGAGAACAGTTTTCTCTGATGCAAACGGGTGTGAAATGATCATGGGAAGGAATCAGAAGACGTCAGATTACAACGGTGTTTTTGCCTCAAGTTGACTTCAAGTGACGCTATCTGATTGGCCTTTGGTGGGCCGCATGACGTCGAAATTCATCACATGGCGTCAACGGATTTCTCGTAGGGCTTGAGGTCTCACAGTTTCTTCTTGAAAATGGTGCGAATGTGGATGCTCGGGACAAGAATGACTGGAGGGCATTACACGTGGCGTCACGGAAGGGACACCCTAATGTCGTTCAATTGTTACTCGACCACGGCGCCGATATAAATGCGAGGACCGCTGATGGTAGGACGCCATTGAGTCACGCATCCAGTACAGGGGCCACCGAGGTTGTACGCCTGCTGATCGAACGATGTGCTGACTTGGACTCCCAAGACGACGACACCAACTGGACTCCGTTACATTGGGCATCAAATATGGGGCATGTGGACGTCGCAAAATTGTTACTTAAACACGGTGCGGATGTTGATATGGAGAGCATCACCAAGTTGACTTCGTTGGATGTGGCATCACTCGAGGGCAAGTTCGAGGTAGTGCAGACCCTCCGAGCTCATTTTTCAAATACGAAGTTTCAGGACATTGAGGACTGGTCCATGGTCACAGCTATTCGAAAAGGGCGTTCGGATATTGTCGAGTCTTTGCTCGAGCGTGGAGGGGATGTCAACACCAAACTAGGAGTGTTGGACGGTCTCCCTGCTTTGCATTACGTGTCATACATCGGGTTCTTCGAAATCGCACAACTACTTCTGAAGTGGGGCGCCAATGTCGACCTCAGAGTAGATGGAGGATTGAGTGCTTTGCACTTGGCAGCGCGATCTTGCCAGCTCGACATCGCGACCTTGTTACTTGAGAACCGTGCCAACATCAATGCACGTAATAAGAACCACGACACTCCCCTACTAGTACACCTTGCTTCGCTCTTTGGACAAATGAGAGCTGTACAGCTTCTACTGAAACGCGGGGCGAATCCACATTTGCAGAATAGTACGGGCGAGACACCATCGCAGTCCGCGGCTGCGAGGGGATATCACGATATCACGAGGTTGTTGCCAGGAGAATCACGAGCTTAGATAAGATTGGGAGATCGCTGATCAGACTGCTTTTATTTCATGGTGTAACGTCGACGGGTAGTCCACATGTGAGTTCGATGAGGGAAGGATTAAAGAGATAAAATAAAACCAACACCACGTTCCCGAAGTTTTTCTACGGTGAGATACGCGCTTCATTCTCATAGATAGATACTCACTGACAGCGGGATACAGTCATGAACCACGGCATCCCTGAAGAGGTCATTGCGTCCGCCCTCGAGTCCATGAAGACGTACTTTGCACTTCCTCTGGAGACCAAGATGGAGGCGAGCATCTTTTCATCAGATGTTCGTGCCCAATCCTCTTGAGTCCTAACACGCACCCAGCTCGACAATACAAAAACTCCAAACTTCAAAGGTTATAACGCCGTACTAAGCAGCAACAACGATCCGAATGGCGCAGGAGATATGCACGAGGGATCTGGATTCGGATGGGAGGCCTTGGGTGTTCCTTCCGGTGTGCTCGATGACCGCCGGTTAAACGTTGAACGATGGGACCGTTTATGGCGGGCGAAAATATTTGGCCGGAGGTCCCAGGGTTCAGGGAGTCCTTGCTGCGATACTAGTGCGTCCCGTCGGCATGTAAACATGGCCTGAAGAAGTCGTCTCTGAATCATATGCTACCCAGCCATGCCGTCGTTGGCCTCGGGAAGTGCCAGGCTCTTCCCACTATTTGCGCGCTCCCTCGACCTTTCCCCGGACTTCTTCGATGATAAGGTACGTATATGTCCCTCGCTTTCTAGTAGCCGCCTAGAATATGTGGAACAACCAATGACGCAGCATGAAACCAGACACGAAACTCGGCTGCGATATTACGCGCTCTCCATATCCACCACGAACGGGGCCCATCGACGGGCCGGGCGTGTGATTGGCTTCGGCGCCCACACAGAGTAAGGAGGCTTGACATTGTCCATCCCCATCTCCATCTCGCTTCTTTCTTACTGTCCTGCTTCTAGTTTCGAGGTGTGTTAGTTGTCAGACTGTCGGGTCCTATGTTTCATCAGTCCTGAGGCGGCTAATCTTCAGTACTTCAGTGCTTCACTATCCTGTGGCAACAACCGGGCATACAGGCCCTAGCCTAGTACAAGTCCGAAATACGCGCGATGAGTGGATCGACGCTCCACCAATCCCAGGACGACTCGTCATCAAGTGGGTTCTCCAAGCACTGGACTCAGTCGTCGCCTCTAAATTAGGTTTGTTACAGTTTAGGAGATCAATTTGCTAGGTGGACCACTGGCAGTACGTCTTTACATCAATATGAGAGATAGAGACTAAATCCTATAAATTGATACAGATGACGTTTTCAAGAGTACTGTGCATCGTGTAGCAAATCACTCAGGAGCTCGACGATACTCTATCCCTCTCTTCTTTGGCACAGACTATGATGTTGTAAGGGCTTTCCTCTTCGTCCGACTCGACCGACTGCCTCGTCCGACACGTCCGACGCCACAGGACAGCTCTCGCGCATCCATGCCGCATAAGGACTGCACCATCTGCATTTTCCGTACTGCCCCTCACAGGCTTACCCTCGTCGTCTATGCGATCGCCGTCGCACATGTAGATATGTTCCATAGACCTATATTTAACCCTTCTCCCCTGGCTTCAGCCCATAGGAGCACCCATGCGAATATAGACCCCTTTTTCCCTTCCCTCTGCATCCCGCTCAAGCACGTTACGATTTCCCTCGCGCGTTCTCGGTCCTCCGGGATTGCGGCCCTTTCCCCTCTCTCTCACATCTGGGACAAACCCCGAACTCGCACGTAGACCCAGTGTCTACCTTACAATGTCCTTCTCAAGGTAGGTCGCTACGCCCTTCTGCCGCAAGGAAAGAGACTATAAAGGACTTGGTAGCCGATCACCAGCTCCGTGAGTCCTGAGCGACCGCCACGCTATGAGGTTATGACGGCCGGCGACTACATTAAGATGAGACTTCAGGCAATGCATGGTCATTATGGTTAAGAGTAATGGCATCGCATGCTACTTGACATTCCATTCCCTTTCGATACTCTGTAAGGAGTAGTGACCTAACTAGCGAGCCTGGACCCAGATGTTGAGAGTAAGAGGCCTCGGTCCCGAACCAGTGAGAAAGCGCGAGAAACAGAGCGAGGTAAGGCGAAAGAGGCAAGATGTACGGAATGGTGGTGAGCAGTTTTGGTCAAATGACGAGGCACAGAGCGATCGGCGATGGCAATGCGTATCGCGTTTGGCGATGGCAAGGCGTAAGGCGGTCGGCTAGTCGAACGAGAACGGCGAGAGGAAACGAAAAACAGTGCAAGACCAGAAAGACGGATGACGGCATGGCAGGCTTGGTTTTTCGTCAAAACAGTCGGGCGAAACCAAAGCACGCAAAAAAAAAAGGAAGAGGGGGAAGGTGGGCTCTTTGACGAAGCCAGGTGCGGGGTTTTATATATGCAGGTCCGAGGCAGTTAAATGACAAGCAATATATGCACAATATGAGTTAGAGGGGAGGAAAGATAGAGAGACGGAGGTGAAAGCGATCCTGCACAGGCGACGTAGACGAAAAGCAGTGGTGTCCGAAATGCAATGAATTTACTGAATCCTAGTGAGGCGCGCAACAGCGAGCACATAGACGATGAGGGTGAGGGAGGTGCGGTGACATTCTATAGTAAAAGGGCTGAAGTTAAAAGTGGAAATTGTGGAATAGAGAGCAGATGATCTATAGAAAAAGGAGACAGAAACGTACGCGGAGAGACCTGAATGAGCCTATATACATTTTCCTAATTTCAATGTGGTCCAGACTGAGGCCCGAGTTGCGAGGGGCCGTGAGCCACATGTGCTACATGGATCAGCAGACTTTTTCGGGGCGGAGCCGACGAGGTTTGAGCGATCCGCGATCCTCCGGCCGTAAGGATTGGGACGCAGTGAGCAGGGGAAGTTGGCTGTGAAGGGGAAAGGTTCGGTTGTGCGGCAACAAAGGTGGAAGACAAGGTGTTGGAGGCGAGACGTGCAGGACATGGGGGTGAGAGGTTGGACGCGTCAGGCTAGGTGGGCGCATTGAGGAATTTGAGGGATGTCACACAGTGTGCACACAGACAGACACGTGCGATGTGAGGAGGCGGGCTTGAGCTCAGAGGCTGCTGCGTTTGCCATCCTTATAACTCTGATTAATCCATATTGTCTTGTCCTTAAGGCGCGCGGCCCGGTCGCCGGACATGTAGAAACGTTGATGAACGATAAGATAATCAATAAAGATAATCAGTTCTCAAATCGGTTATGCGGCCCGCAACTCCCGCTATCTACCGACTACGCCAATACGGCCCGGGAAATCGGGCCGGGACGCACGGTAATGCCACGTCTATCTGAGCCGATCGCCTGCTTTGGCACTCGTACCATAACGGCTACGATGTCTGTACTCAATGCCGCGCAGAATGACAATACTGCATTTTCGGAAATACCAATCATGTTCGCTCGCTCACTGTACACCAAGATTGTTCTCATCGATCTCTATCTCTAGAGACATGAAGGATATTGGCAATCCACACCCGGACGTCCAGCAGGCCCTCGCAAAGCAGATAAGGGACGCATGTATCCACGTTGGCTTTTTCTACGGTGAGATGCGCGCTTAAATTTCATAGATACTCACTGATAGCGGGATACAGTCACGAACCATGGCATCCCTGAAGAAGCCATTGCGTCCGCCCTCGAGTCCATGAAGACTTACTTTGCACTTCCTCTGGAGACCAAGATGGAGGCGAGCGTCTTTTCATCAGATCTTCGTGCCCAATCCTCCTAACACGCAAACCAGCTCGACAATACAAAAACTCCAAACTTCAAAGGTTATAACGCCGTATTAAGCAGCAACAACGATCCGAATGGCGCGGGAGATATGCACGAGGGTTTTGAATTCGGATGGGAAGCCTTGGATGTTCCTTCCGGTGTGCTCGATGACCGCCGGCTAAACGATGGTTCTATGGCGGGCCAAAATTTATGGCCGGATGTTCCGGGGTTCAGGGAGTCCTTGCTGCGATACTAGTGCGTCTTGCCGTTATGTGAACATGGCCTGAAGAGGTCATCTCTTAATCATATGCAATCCAGCCATGCTGCCGTTGGCCTTGGGAAGTGCCTCTTCCCACTGTTTGCGCGCTCCCTCGACCTTTCCCCGGACTTCTTCGATGATAAGGTACGTATATGTCCACTCCCTTACTGCTAGCGGCCTAGACTATGTGGAAGGACCAATGACGTGGCGTAAACCAGACACGAAACTCGGCTGCGATATTGCGCACGCTCCATTATCCACCACAGACTGCACCCATCGACGAGCGTGTGATTGGCATCGGCGCCCACACAGAGTAAGGCGTGACACTGTCCTTCCCCGTCTCTTTTCTTTTTCTTCTCAGAGCCCTGCTTCTAGCTTCGAGGTACGCTAGATGTTAGACTGTCGGATCCCATGTGCCGTCGATCCTGAGGCGACCAATCTTCAGTGCTTCACTATCCTGTGGCAACAACCAGGAATACAAGCCCTACAAGTACGAAACACGCACGATGAGTGGATCGACGCTCCACCAATCCCAGGGACACTCGTCATAAAGTGGGTTCTCTAAGCTCTGGGTTCAGTCGCTGTCTCTAAAGTAGGTTTCGTTACAGTTTAGGAGATCAATTTGCTAGGTGGACCAGTACGTCCTTACGGCAATATGGGAGATAGATCGAGTTCTGAAAATTGATACAGATGACGTTTTCAAGAGCACGGTGCATCGTGCAGCAAATCGCTCAGGAGCTCGGAGATACTCTATCCCCCTCTTCTTTGGAACTGACTATGATGCCCTTCTTGAGGTGGGCCGTCACACTTTTCTGCTACAACGAAAGAGTTTATAGAGGATCTGCTAGCCGATTGCCAGCTGTGTGAGCCCTGAGCGGCCGCCACGCTATGAGGTTATGACGGCCGGTGACTATGTTAAGATGAGACTTCAGGCAACGTACGGTCATCACGGTTAAGAGTAAGGCCGTAGTATGCAATTTGACATCCCACCACCTTTTAATACTCTAATCTGTATTGTCTTGTCCTTTCTCGGAAGTCTTCTCGTAGACTGGGCTGCGCCGTGGGCCAAGCTAAATACCAGTGAGCGCCATGGACGTGTGACGACGTTTTATAAACGATACGCCGAATATCACGATCTAAATCCCTACTATTCCACTGTAATTTGTCCGCTCCATGGCTACGGAAACTGATAAGGAGCTTCCAATTTCACCGGCAATAGCTTATTTCTCGTCGAAAGTTCGCAGTTTCTGATCTTCTCATCTGTTACTATCTATGCTTGGTGCTTCGAGACTCGCCCGAATGTTTATTGTGGTTTGGCTCCAGCCAAAAAATATGACGGGTGTAACCTATAACGCGATAACGATAAGATAATTAATACTCACATCGGCCATGTGCATCTCCAGTTATCTACGCTCGACGCGCAACTGCGGCACCCGCGGCAACTTGAACAGTCTGTTGAGGTCTTGATCAACAACTTATTCTCATCCGTAAGCCAGATCTGGGTTGGGAGCTATGAGCGTGTCTACCTCTCGGCTGCCAGATTCAACAACAGAACGGCTCGAGCAGCTCACGCTCCTTGCCACCATCTACGCTCTCTCATTCCCTGCTCTATCTCCCTCCACATTCTCCTGACAAACGTCCCCCGCCTGCACCCGAATCCGCAATTCATCCTCCAGTGTCATTGATCCCAGCTCCCATTCTGCACCGCATATTTACCCAATCATTGAATCTTTAACGTGTTTACAACACTTTCAAAAATGGACTGTCCCTGGCAGGGTAAAGTTTCGCTCGTTTTTTCTGCTCGCCTTCATTTGTAATGTACTTGTTCTATCACCTCGGATTCATTGTATGAATACTCCTCACCTGGCCTCGCCGAATGTCAAAGCAGTTGTGGCCCATTTTCTCCCCATTCTTTCTTATTTATCTGTTCTTGAAGGCAACCATGACCCATTCTTCCTCTCCCTTTCTCTGCTTGCGTGATTTTCGAATCTCGAACACAACTCGTACGTTTCTCTTACTCTCGCAGCTTTCTCACCTTGACAGGTCACATCGCATGATGTCCCATCTTGAACATGCCCTCTAGCGGACGTGCGATCACCGACTCGCCGTCTGCACCTCAATTTACTCCACGACACGTTCTCGAAACTTCGGGAACGTGGTGTTGTCCTTCCATCATCGAAATCACATGTGGACTACCCGTCGACGCTACATCATGAAACAAAAGCAGTCTGATCAGTGATCTCCTAATCATGTGGTTCTACAAGCAACAACCGCGTAATATCGTGATATCCCCTCGTAACCGCGACCTGGGATGGTGTTTCGCCCGTATTATTCTGCAAATGTGGATTCGCACCGCGTTTCAGTAGAAGCTGTGCAGCTCTCAGGTGTCCAAAACACGAAGCAATGTGTAGGGGAGTGTCGTGATCCTTGTCGCGTGCATTGATGTTGGCACGGTTCTCAAGTAACAAGTTCGCGATGTCAAGCTGGCAAGATCGCACTGCCAAGTGCAAAGCACTCAATCCTCCATCTACTCTGAGGTCGACATTGGCGCCCCACTTTAGAAGTAGTTGTGCGATATCGAAGAACCCAGTGAATGAGACGTAATGCAAAGCAGGGAGACCGTCCAACACTTCTAGGTTGACGTTGACATCCTCTCCACGCTTGAGCAAAGACTCCACAATATCCCAACGCCATTTTTGAATAGCTGTGACCATGGTCCAGTCCTCAACGTCCTGAAACTTCGTATTTGAAAAATGAGCTCGGAGGATCTGCACTACCTCGAACTTGCCCTCGAGTGATGCCACATCTAACGGAGTCAACTTGATGATGCTCTCCATGTCAACATCCGCACCGTGTTCAAGTAATAATTTTGCGACGTCCACATGCCCCATATTTGATGCCCAATGTAACGGAGTCCAATTGTCATCCTCGTCTTGGGAGTCCAAGTCAGCACCGCGTTCGATCAGCAGGCGTACAACCTCGGTAACCCCTTTACTGGATGCATGACTCAATGGCGTCCTACCGTCAGCGGTCCTCGCATTGATATCGGCGCCGTGGTCGAGTAACAATCGAACGACATTAAGATGTCCCTTCCGTGAGGCTACGTGTAATGCCCTCCAGTCATTCTTGTCCTGAGCGTCCACATTCACACCATGTTCAAGAAGAAACTGTGAGACCTCAAGCTTTCCGTTGCCCGATGCAAGAATCAGCGGAGTTTCCTGACTCGTGGTCTGGGAGTTGATATCCTCTCCATGCTCCAGCAACGAACGTACCGCGTCCAGATGTCCATTTTTTGAAGCAGCGTGTAGTTCTGAGCAGTCCGCTTTTAAGTTGCAACAGAGAAGTGCGCTGCGGTCTAATAAGAACTGCGCGACTTCGTGTCTGCCCACGATTTTTGCACGATTGAACGGAGTCTCATGACTCTCGTCTAGCGCGTTTAAATCTGCGCCGTGCTCGACCAACAATCGCACGACATCGAGATGCCCAGCCTCAGATGAAAAGTGTAGCGCAGTGCGACCAAACTTGTTGACGGCATCTACATCTGCACGGCGGTTCAGTAACAATTGAACGACGTCGGTTTGCCCATATTTTGATGCCAGGATTAATGGTGTGGAAGTACCGCCATCCCGAGAATTCACATTCGCGCCATGGTCGAGTAGTAAGCGAATCGCTTCAAGGTGGTCTTTACACGATGCCAGAACCAATGGTGTTTCCTTTTTGTTGGTCAATGCATCGACATCAGCACCATTCTCGAGTAATAGTCCTATGATGACCAGATGTCCACATCGTGATGCCAAGTGTAATGGAGTCCAGTCCCCACCGCCTTTGGAATTGGGGTCCGCACCATGGCCAAGTAGCAGTCGGACGACTTCTACATGCTCCTTGGCTGTGGCAGCGTACAACGGAGCCTTGTAAGAGCCGCCAATCGCGGTGACATCCGATGGACGAATAATGGCCAAGTGCTCCACCAGATCGCGGAAACCACACAGGGATGCATAATACAGAGGAACACCCTCAGGTTGTGTGGGGTTGCTCCCAGACATGTGTTCCACCCAATCATGGTCGATGTCGTATAACCAGACCCACGCTGCAAAATGTGGTTGCGTCGAGTCAAAAAGACGCTCCATCGCATCCTGAATGTGTGGTGACACGCCAACAAACTGGGCATGACCGACCCAGTGTCGAGCGGCATACGACGCCAGTGGAATTTGGCTTATGGAAACCTTGTCGATGTTGTCATCGAATTGGAGGAGGATACTGAGGCTAGCATGGGCAAGGACGGTGTGCGCAGCCACAGAATCAATGTGGTAATATGAAAGACGTTTTGCACTAGTGGATAGGCGGTCCGATGTCAAAAACTCTTTGACAGAGAAGTGTGCGAATTGTACAACTTGAGTGCCGTCGACTTCGATGATGGTGATGAGACTGGAGCATGCAGACAAAACTGCTTCTTCTGCATCCGGTGGTCGCCAACCCATGTTAAATACCGGAGGTTCTACCGGGTCGAATTTAATAGCGAGAATATCGGCGAGCTCCTCAACATGAAGCGGGCGAATGGATACGGCCAGGCACCGGAAGAGACGTTGCGCATATTCTCGCTTCTCGTCATCGATGCCAGATAGCACGTGTTCATATGTTTCATCCAAGCCCTTCGGCAAATCATCCAAAATGCTCCGGATACTCGCAGGAAAACTGCGGCGCAGCCTGTCGATTTGGCAAACAACCCACCGAAACCTGGATCGTCACGTGAGCACGATGGTGAAGCGCCAAGTCAGTAAGGACGTGAATGCTCACATCCCGTCAGCCTTCTCCGAGAGCGTATTGATAACCAACTGTTGGTCTTCCTTCCTCCACTTCTTCATTCTCCTATCTGAGAGGATGGCAGCATTGATGTAGTCGATGATATCCTTTTTTTGTCCAATTTCATCATGGAGGGAAATTTGGAGAGGGGTTATAGATTCAAGAACCGTTCGAATGTCAATCTCTGGACGGCTGGTCAAGCATAGATATACGTTTGGAATGTGCCAATCAACGAGTTCTTGAACGGAGTCAAGGACTTCTTCGCGGGAAGTCTGCGTCCCATGCGTCCCTGTGGTATTGGGGCACTCGTCGATGGCATCGATAATGATGTAAATGGGGCCACGTCGCGGGAGTGTGAGCATATCTCTCAAACACTTGGAAAGAGCGCTATCAGTGGGTTTCCGTGCACCACCGGCGTGCGATGATCGTAGATGAGACAGGACATCACAAAAGGCGACGGAGTCGGCGCAGAGCTGGGAAAGGAGTGATGATAGTAGGCCTTTGCGGTTTTGCTTTCCAATTTCCCGAAAGTCAAAATAGTAGTAGGCCATAGTGGCCAATCCGGCTTCACACATGGACTCGACGTCTTGTATGATTGCGGAACTAATTGAAAATATGAGTAATCCTGATCGCAATCGTCGTGGAAATACATACAGAAGTGTGCTCTTCCCAGATCCCGCTAAGAGACCAGAAAGTCGTCAGTATTAGTGACATATTGGGGATCGGGAAACACACGTTTGCCATGAATCCATAACAGTGATCCAGTCTCCTTCCATGAAGTCAAGACACTGCCGTTGAATAACCATGCGCCAGATCCGGTATGACGTGCGTTAGAAACAAAACCGTGGTTCGTCGAAGGGTCTGGAGGAGAGAGCCAATGTTGGACATAACTTTGCATTTGTTCGCCTACAACTCGGTCTCAGCCTCACAGAGGGACGGTACCATAGGGAAAAAACAGACGTTTCATCTTGTTCACTTCGTTCGCTGCCTGATGCATCGTCACTGAAAACCCAACTAGGTAGGTGTTGGGGATATTTGAAACTCGGAACAGACTCACCCAACGCATCTCGAAAACCGTCTATCGACGCCTTGCCATCTAATGCAATAAGTAATTAGTAAGGTGTCTGCTAATAATCACGCCACCCATTGCGCACCGTCCATGACTACCCGCATATTACCCACAAGTCCATAGACAATACCAAGTGTCTGTGCGACAGTCATCCTGGCTTCGTCCTGGGTCAATCTGTCCAACCTCTGCAAAACAGATTCGACGTCTCGCTCTCCCAACAACTTCTTTGTGAACTTCTCTATAGCACTTTGGGCTTCAGGGGGGTATGCGTTCAAAGACGAACTTACTGAACCGTCCGTCCTTGATTTGCTTTGTTGCAAGGGCGAGGACAGAGAATAACTCGGCTATGATTTTGACGATAATATCTGTCATCTCAGGCGTGGGCGGAAACTTGGTATAAACAGCGAGACGTTGAAGGAAATTCCCGATGCACTCGAAGAGGTCCAGCAGCGCGTCATAGCTTGAGCTGACACCATTGGCGGCCTGACGTAGAATAGATCAGATGAACCCTGTAAGACCTGGAAATGGATACATACGGCAAGCAGAACATCAATACCAACAAAGATTGCCTTGAATGGTGAGAAAGGCACCTGGAGGTTTGGTTGAGGTCAGTGCAAGGAACCAAGACGGTGCTCCTCATGACGCTGACCGATTCCCCAAGAATATAAGAAAATGTATGAAGAATCTGGACTACCGGTGTAAGGCAGTTGATGAGCTTGCGATTTCCTTCCAGATATCCCTTGAATGACCTCTCCCGGTCATGAAGTAACTCAAGGATAGCATCAGGTGAGTCGGAGAGCTGGAGTTTGTTGGCGAATGAATTATTAGAGAGGTCTATGCCCGTCTGGTCCGCATAGTTGATTGACGCGTCAATGATTGCTTGGTAATTAGATTGGGGATTATACGTGATGGAAGACATCAGGGTAGTAGTAGGCCGGTTTCTAGAGAGAGCCAGGTAGGGGGGAAAGGGGGAAGGGGTATAAGGCATCAATGATTTATTTATGACAGGCAATGCACATAGCAATGTGGGAAGAACCCCGACGAAATTTGGTGAAGCAGGTGACCTGGGCATGATTGCATTGAGGAATGAGGATCAATGACGTCGTAAATGGGAGCAATATCACGAATTTGAAAAATCAGGGCGTGTACAGGCAGCACAGCACCTCGTCGTACCTGTAAAAGGAATAGTATATCACAGACAAAATGTCCGCGCGTAAGTTCGAATATGGAAGGCGATTGGGCACAATAGAACCAGAGCACGTCGATCCGAGATCGTGCAATGGAGCAAGCGTTCAAGCGGGCCGCGATTGTTAGTCGCTCTACCGCTGCGAAGGGGGAAGGGAAAGGAGAGGGAAACGCAAAAGCTGAAAGCTGAAAGGAGGGAAAACGCGACGCAAGCTGTGGCACAGCTGAGGTACTCCAACCTGTGGCTCACGGTGCTGCGCGCGGGTCTTTATAGTTCAAAAAGGTATCTACTTACAGTCTAGACTACGAGAAAAGATGGTGATATAGAAAGAGGTGACAGGGTGAGGGCGAGGCAGCGAATGGGGAGGCGGCGCAACGCCTGCGCGCTGTCCTGTGGCGTTGGTCGAATCGGTTTGGCGGAGGCGTCCAGATTCGGGCATTTGCAAGCCCAGCACGTATCCCGTCGTTACAATAGACATAAAGGCATATTAGTAGAGCCACTAGTAGAGGAACTGGCAGGTTCCTGCCAGCCGTAGTATTCAGTTATATTACGACGAAACAACTCAAGACTAGCTAGGTGACCACCAATCTCCAATACGGCCCGGGAAATCGGGCCGGGACCAGTAAGGCGAATGCCACGTCGTATGAGCCAGCCAATCGCCTGCTTTGGCACTCGTACCATAACGGCTACGATGTCTGTACTCAATGCCACACAGAATGACGATACTGCATTTTCGGGAATACCAATCATGTTTGCTCGCTCACTGTATACCGAGATTGTTCTCATCGATCCCTATCTCTAGAGACATGACAATCCACACCCAGACGTCCAACAGACCCTCGCAGAGCAGATGAGGGATGCCTATATCCACGGTGGCTTTTTCTACGGTGAGATACGCGCTTAGCTCTCATAGATACTCACTGATAGCGGGATACAGTCACGAACCATGGCATCCCTGAAGAAGCCATTGCGTCCGCCCTCGAGTCCATGAAGACTTACTTTGCACTTCCTCTGGAGACCAAGATGGAGGCGAGCGTCTTTTCATCAGATCTTCGTGCCCAATCCTCCTAACACGCAAACCAGCTCGACAATACAAAAACTCCAAACTTCAAAGGTTATAACGCCGTATTAAGCAGCAACAACGATCCGAATGGCGCGGGAGATATGCACGAGGGTTTTGAATTCGGATGGGAAGCCTTGGATGTTCCTTCCGGTGTGCTCGATGACCGCCGGCTAAACGATGGTTCTATGGCGGGCCAAAATGTATGGCCGGATGTCCCGGGTCTCAGGGAGTCCTTGCTGCGATACTAGTGCGTCCTTCCGTCATGTGAACATGGTCTGAAGAGGTCGTCTCTTAATCATATGCTACCCAGCCATGCCGCCGTTGGCCTCGGGGGGGTGCCTCTTCCCACTTTTTTCACGCGACCTCGACCTTTCCCCGGACTTCTTCGATGATAAGGTACGTATATGTCCACTCCCTTACTGCTAGGAGCCTAGAATATGTGGAACGACCAATGACGCGGCGTAAACCAGACACGAAACTCGGCTGCGATGTTGCGCGCGCTCCATTATCCACCATAGACTGGACCCACCGACGAGCGTGTGATTGGCATCGGCGCCCACACAGAGTAGGGCTTGACTCTGTCCTTCTCCGTCTCTTTTTTTTTTTTTTTTCTCAGAGCTCTCCTTCTAGCTTCGAGGTACGCTAGATGTTGGACTGTCGGATCCCACCTGAAGCGACCGATCTCCAGTGCTTCACTATCCTGTGGCAACAACCAGGAATACAAGCCCTACAAGTACGAAACACGCACGATGAGTGGATCGACGCTCCACCAATCCCAGGAACACTCGTCATCAAGTAGGTTCTCTAAGCTCTGGGTTCAGTCGCTGTCTCTAAAGTAGGTTTCGTTACAGTTTAGGAGATCAATTTGCTAGGTGGACCAGTACGTCCTTAAGGCAATATGGAAGATAGATCAAGTACTAAAAATTGGTACAGATGACGTTTTTAAGAGCACCGTGCATCGTGCAGCAAATCGCTCAGGAGCTCGAAGATACTCTATCCCTCTCTTCTTTGGAACTGACTATGATGTCCTTCTTGAGGTGGGCTGTCACACTTTTCTGCTACAATGAAAGGGGCTATAAAGGACCTGCTAGCCGATTGCCAGCTGTGTGAGCCCTGAGCGGCCGCCACGCTACGAGGTTATGACGGCCGGCGACTACGTTAAGATGAGACTTCAGGCAACGTACGGTCATCACGGTTAAGAGTAATGCCGTGGCATGCAATTTGACATTGCACCACCTTTCAATACTCTGATCTGTATTGTCTTGTCCTTGCTCGGAAGTCTTCAAGTAGACTGGGCAGCGCCCTGGGCCAAGCTAAATACCAGTGGCGCCGTGGAAGTGTGATGTCGTTTTGTAAACGATACGCCGCATGTAACAATCTAAATCCACTGTAATTTGTCCCCTTCATGGCTACGGAAGCTGATAAGGAGCTTCCAAGGTCACTGGAAACAGCTCAATTATCGTTGAAAGGTCGCAGTTTTCGATCTTCTCATCTGTAACCTTTAGTGCTTAGAGACTTTGGTGCCCGAATGTTTATTAATATTGTTGGGGGTGTGAATGATAACGCGATAACGATAAGATAAT
>Ga0307510_10002169_pt1 | contig 22167 bp, 10 predicted proteins | sample 12_EM_MG_FD_207224 | JGI IMG/M metagenome (GOLD analysis project Ga0307510, IMG submission 207224) | Populus trichocarpa ectomycorrhiza microbial communities from riparian zone in the Pacific Northwest, United States - 12_EM | ecosystem: Host-associated > Plants > Roots > Unclassified | place...
TATTTTATAACCTCAATTTCAAAAGCATTCTTAACCAAACACATTAAACTACTTTTTGTTCAACCTCAATTCTAACCACAGTTTTAACCAAACACCTATTTTTTTAAATTAACCTCAACTAAAAGTGCTTTTTATAAAACAACTTTTTTCAAACCACAACCACAACAGCTACCGCAATACCAAACACACACTAAATTGAATGGTCCAGCAGCCCACGAGGTGCCCTGATCAGAACGCCGCCCGCCATTGTGCGAGGAAGGACTGTGTCCATTTTAAGTTGGGCTTCCTTTTTGTTGGCCCGAATGGTGAATAGTCTCCTAAGTCCTACCTCTTCACAACCCCATGTAAGCCGTGTTTTAATGTTATTATTCTATCCAAGAACCTCGATGCTCGAGTATTTGATAATAAGCTGAAGAAAAAGGAGGAAATTATCACTTGCGATGGAGTGCAATAGCAGCTTTCAGAATAATAATATATCTATATAGCTAGCCGAATGCTTTTAACCTCTTATCTCTTCCTATTTTATTTCCTCTGTAAAGGTGGATTCATTCAAGGTCATTTGAGGTTATCGTTAATTGCATATGATAATTGGTCAACGGAAGGTAAAAAATATAAGTTATAGGTTATCTTAGGGCTCAGATGGAAAGGTTCTCCTATAGTCAGTCATACGCCTCCCATGTTTACTTGTCAAGATTAGTGTATCTGATTTTGGCGGTCAAGAAGGAGAAATGGTAGTCAATTAGCGTCGGACCATGGTGGGTCTATTGCTGGCAAATCAATTCCGCTCGGTCCCCACTAAGGACTCTGAATCTACTTAATCTGTCAAGATTGGACTATGAGGCTACTGGATCTTTGAACTGGAGCCAGCATTTTCGCCGTCAATCAAATACATCTAGAGGAAGCCAGCTCTATATAGGTTCTGCTAAGTCAAGAAGCAAGACCTAATTTCAAGAGACCATTGGCAAAATTAATGATCCTCACTGGATTCCAAATATAGTACTCTCGTTTGTTACCTGGAAAAGAAATTAAAGACTGCCAACCCCCCTCGGAATATCCATCCAAAAAAAAAAAAAAGTTTTTCTCGAGCGGGGCCTATCTATAACAATTAGTAAAACTATCGTTTTACCAGTCTCAAGCTAATTACAGCTTAATCGACTAATAAAGGTCTATATTTTTCCGTTCTCCAGGGAAAACCAAGTGGAGGCTGCTTTTTCGTGCGTTCCCTTAATGTACCTGACAATGTGGCATGGTACTTGAAGAAGAAAAGCAAGCTAGTTCATATGAGTATTGCAAATTGCAGCCATGAATTTCATGCAACTAACCTATATTGCTAGGGAAATACAAATGACGGGTAATTTGTCACGCTCACTGCCGTGGTGGACAAAATACACCTTTGATATCAATTAGAATAAGCTGCAAAATATTGCAAATCAATGTTCAGAATGTATAAATTTCCTTTCATTCCATGCATACGTTTCCGATGTGAAGGCAACGCAATCAATTAATTACTCGGAGGCAGCATTTTCTCTTGATTAATCAAACACGCAATGTTAATTAATAATTAATTCAAAGCGTTTCCCATTTCACAACGTCAAGAACAGCTTCTAGCTAAAACTGACCATTTTTTTATCTCGACCGCCTTTATGATCAATCAGATGGTGTTCATACGGGCTGATCATAGATCAATTATAGGGCTAGTGACGTGATACTCGTGAAGTCAATCTTTTTCCACACATACCAAAAACTTAATTAATGATTAAGTGAACACCAGTTGTTATTTCATAAATGAGAAACTTGAATGGATCAGCTAAAGTTGAGTGTGGTCAACATGCAGCATGCATGGCATCGGCAACACTGCATGCATGTCATGCATGGATTGTACATGATGATAATGATCATGCATGGTAGTGTTAAATACAAGTGGGTGCAGCATAAAAAACTAAATTTATGTAGCTAGGAAAAGGACAGACATACTCATTCTCAAAGGATGGTAGATCCGCATTAATAGGTTCACGTATTCTCATGCACAAGATAAAAGAAAGAGTGGTTAAAAAGAAGGAAAACAAAGGTCTTGTTGGGAGTTGACTTCCTAGATTAGGTGTTTGATGCCGAATCTCTCAGACCTCCCCTTTCTAGTCTTATTTTAATAGTTTTCACAGGAAAACCAGACCATTGCTGAGAAGTGATCTTCACATATATTTCCAAACTCCATGTGTTAATATTAACTATCCCTTTTAATTATTGGATGCTAGCTGTAGGCTGTAGCATTGATCTCTTATAATTTCTTTTCCATCGCTGGCCTTTTTTCTTTATAGTAATCCAAGAAATATTATTATCATTAAAACATTTTTAATTTTCTTTATATAAAATTAGCTTTAAAAGTCTTCAATCATAAAACAAGAGGGTGAAGAGTTCATTAAAAGATTGAATCATAATCTGACAATTGATCCTAAAAAACCGGATTATTCTTAACTAGCAATTTGATGTCTTCTGTTTTCCAGGAACTGCTTGGAAAGAAGAGACAAAAGCATAGCAACACATAATTGCTTTTAAACTAATAACGAGGCATTTAATTGATTGAAGGTAATAAAAAATGCATTTAGTAAATTAAATGAGACTAAACCAATAATACACAATTAACTAAGTTGATTGACTAAACTCAAATTAACCCTTTTCCCACTTAAATCACGAGTTGAATTAACTCACTCGTGCAGCAAATTTTAACAAATGTGCACCAGCTCAGTTAGTGTCCTCCAAGTCCAACCGTTGTAAGACCATGGATGGATTAAATTGAAGTTCTTTTTTCCATTCAAAGACGTTCTCAATTAGCATTTGCAGTCACACCCCACGCCCAATAATATTTAATTTAATACCAGCTAACTATATCAAAGGGTGACTTTGCCAGGAGAAACCATTAATTTCTTGGACGGCTTTGATTTCTCTCGAGATCCTCGTGATGATGAGTAGTTTTTAGCTACAGAAAGTAGAAAAAAGCTTTAGTTAGTGGTTACATGTCATGCAGAGATTTGATTACGTATATATGTATAGCCCATAAATGTAGTTAGAGCACACGAGGATGGAATATTAGGTTTCATGCAGTAATAATACTATATGCTACCTTACTTTCTATGTCAAACGCTGAAATTAAATTGTGCGTGTGGGCGATTTTGTTGAACATCGAGTTAATTATAAAACGATGATGATCTTTAGGCATGAATTATACTTAAAAAAAAATCATAAATCTATATAATTCGGCCTTTAACTGACCTAAAAACAAATTAAAGTATTTGATCCATTAATGATTTGTTTCCTTCTTTGTTTTTTTGGTAATGGATTAATGATTGTTTTCGATAAGGTGTTAGTGTTTTTTTTTTTACTTCTTGACTTCAAATGTAATATAGACGTTATATATATACATGTACATTGACATTTTAATTTTAATTTTAGGACAACAAATATATATATATATATATATATATACAGGCCAACAATTTTTTTATACATTGTTTTTTTCTTGAGATTTTTTAACATCGAAAAGTTATTGCTACTTGATATGTAACTCAATCATTAAATTGAAAATTGGAGGAAGACTCGGGATCCTGGCATGCACACTGCTCGGCACGAAGGCTTAATTATAAATCTTAGTTTGAGATTGAGTTTTTTTTCCTTTGTTACTGTATTTTCTGTTTGAATATTTGACTATTAACAGGAATCCTTAAATGTAACATTGACGGAGTCAAACTGCTACGTAATAAGTGTGTTTAGGACACTCATCTTGAATTTTAATTTTTTTTATATTATTTTAATGCGTTGATATTATTTTTTAAAATTAACAAAGTCCCTGTTGCTGATTTTTTGAAAATTATATTTGTTTTGAAGCATATATTTAAATGCCAAGGACCAAATAAATATTTAAATCCTACCTTTAAATTAATTATTTTTACTTCGAATTAATATTTTTTATATTTTTGCTAATTATATATATAAGATTATTTTCTCTTCTCCCCTTTTAATATTCGCGTGGTCCATGGCATTTAATCTTGGATGAAGGCAAGGAAGTCAAGGCTTTCGTTAAAAGTTACCATGCTTCTAGACTTGCTAGCTCTAGTCTATTTGGGTCTTATTTGTTCGTTTCCCCTACTGATCTAGTCTATATATATATAATCTTCAGTTTTCAAATTAATGCTGGCCCATGCCGAAACCATAAGGTCGTGATGGAGCACATCCGGTAGAATTTTTCTTCGTCAGCTACCCAGCATTGCTCGAGTTTCTTGATACAATGGTTCCTAGCTTTGTCTAACTAGTTATTTATTAATCCAAATATTTTTATTGGGAATTTAACTTTGATACTCATTTCCGAATCATGATTTTAGTATTTCCCTAAACCAACTCCCACGCCAAATCCATATCTGACATCCGGTCTAAGTTTTTTCATATATATCGCTAATAATTAATTAATTAATACTAATATCAAGACTCTTATAGTGCAGGATGATTCCCCGATAAACCACAATCACCAGACCCAGTACGATGATTCGATTTCTTTAATGTACATATATCCCCTCAACATCATGTTTTTAAATTAAATGGATATGATTTAGAATACCATAAAAATAAGAACTTAACTTTTTTATTGTTTTATTTTTCTTGTCTGATCAAGATCATTGAGTTTATAATTGAAAGTTACGATAAAAGAATATGAGGGGATCCAAATCCAAAATATCATGCTTTCACATCCATGTATCTAGAGGGACTTTTATCATATTTATGTTAAGAATGAAATTTAAAGTATTTTTACTAATGAATTAAATAGATATGGATATGCTATATTTTTCCCAAAAAAAGGCTAGTGGTAAAACTTGAACTCCAAACCTTCGGATTAAGTAAGTTTTATCTTTATCTCCTGAATCAAGTCGACGAAAGCAATTGGTTCGGTTGAAATGAATATGCTGATATCACATGGGAGCAGGGCTCCAATTTTAGCACACCAAATATGATAATAGGTAGTGATACAGGTAACCTAATTAAAAACAAATCAAATAAAATTATAAAACTTAAGTATTAGAAAATTTAATATTAAAGAGTGGAATCATAAAAAAAAATTAATTTATTTAAAAAAATAATAAAAATAATATTAAGTCAAACTAGGTTAACCTGTTAATCACACAATCATGGATATAAGATTGAGATAACTTCATGGAAATAAAAGTGAAAAAAAAACACGAAAATTAATTTTCAATCAATCAAATGCCAAATGATAAAATTGAAATATAAAAAAATTAAATGTTGAAGGATCTCATCTAATAAAGAAGAAAAAAATTAAATGAGAACACAATAACCTCCTAGAAAAAAAAATAAAAAAAAATCAAAATTCATTTTCTAGCAAATAAATTATTGAAGAATGAAATAAAATGAAAGATATAATCCAAAAGAGATCGACAAAACTTGACCCAAGTCTATTTGGGTTAGAATGCAAAATCTGTAACCTGATTATGATATTGTGATTACTATGTTGAAAGCAAATTAAATAAAACTAAGTTTAATTATCAAATAACTCGATGTTGAAGGGCAAGATAACCTAGATCATTTTCAAAATTATCAAAAAATCTAATAAAAAGCAAATAAAAAAATATTTTTTTAATAAAATTTATATTTATTATAATACTAAATGACAAAACATCATTGTCAACAACTTAAGATTTTTTTATTTCAAGGATAGTTTAATCATTATATTATGCTAAAAAAATAAAAGGACAAAAAAGAAAATTTAAACAAGTTTAAAATTTTTTTTTCTTTTAAAAATAATTAAATTTGTTTACTGTAAAAAATAATATAATAATATCAATTTATCCAAATACACTTAAAAATAACAAATGAGTGATATAAAAAACTATTTTAAACCTCATAACAAAACAAGGATGTTGGTTAAATGTCAAATAACCAGACAAATATATGTCAGAAAGACCCAAGAGAAATCGAAGAGTTGTTGACATGGGTGCCACGGTAAGTGGTCTTCGAGAGAGACAAAGACAAAATCCGTGATTCTCGACGCAAAGATAGTGGGGCATGCATTGTTCCAAGTTAATTTGTGTGTGAACTGGCGGGTGACAGGCTAGCAAAGCTTGATAGGGCTATCCTCCATTGATGAGCTATGATATTCTTTTTTGCACACATGCACATAGTCTTAATTATATTTTCTTGCCTTGATTTTTCTCTTATATACCATTAATTTATTCCTCGGTTTACTAGTCTCGAGCTGATCATGAGCATAAAGTTCTTTTCTTTGAGAATGCCACAGAGAAACCCATTTAAATAAGTGCATGGAAATTCTAATACATTGTGCATTAGAGATCCAAATTAATATAGAAACATGAGCGTGTGAAAATTTTAAAGAACAGGAAAAGGCTACTTCTATGTACGTATGTATAATTAGTTCAGTCCAAATTTATCGAGTCTCTGCAACGAACTAAGATAATAAATAAATCTTTACTTAATTATATAAATATTATAGTAATTAATTTTTTAAAAGTAATTAATTTTACTTATATCCCAAAATAGATACATAAGAACTTATAACATGGACAAAAGGTACGTGTTCGGGTGAGAGAGATATATAGGTATATAGTCGTGGAAGTTCCATTTAAAATTCTACTTTTTTATCATAATTTTTGACGAGTACGTAGAAGAAGTCTTGAATTTAAATTAAAGTCTAAGTCCAGGATCGGTGAATGAAAATTCAAGGAAAACATTACTTTTATTATATAGCTCGACTCTAATGCATGGACATCTTCAAGAGAAAAATAAATTCTAAAGACATAAAGAACTTATCTTATGTACGGAATTACATGTACACCAAGTGTATGTATATATATATATATATATATATGCATAGTTCCATGCTTTTGTATATATATGCTAAATGTCATTTTCCAGCACCTAGCTATAAACTTAATTATTCATCATCCACCCATCCATGCATAGTATAATAAATGCATGCCAAACTTCATTATGCATGCATGTCATAAACAAGTATAAAAAAGTAGACTAGCTATATATCAAGAAGACAGATGAAAGAGCCAGCTATAGCTGTATATTCTCCATAGTCAAGGGGTAGGGTTTTTGAATTCCTAATTCTTGAAAATATTATTGCTTATGCTTATCTGATTTTATTCCAAAAGAATATTAACCCCATTTTCTCTAGTCTGAGGTGAGAAATTAAGATGAAACTGAAACATCAAAAGTCATTTTATAAGACACCTAGACGACACTAAAATTCCTAACTACTGTTTCTTGATCATTCACATAGAATTGATAAGTGAAGACAGGTAAGCTAAGCTAAGCTAAGAAAGATGGAGGGAAGTGATAGTTTTGGAGGCTCCAAGTCAAGCTATTCTAACAAGGAAGTCGAGCAAGACGAGGGTGATGAGGAGGAGGTGGGTAAAATTAGTTTCAAATCCAGAAATGAAGGGGTGAGCACAAGCAACAGCTCAGTTGAAGAAAATGAAAAGGAGGCAGCCAGTACCGGATCTGTACGGCAATATATTCGTTCTAAGATGCCAAGGCTCCGGTGGACGCCGGATCTTCATCTTTGCTTTGTTCATGCAGTTGAAAGACTAGGAGGACAGGACAGTTAGTACTCAATTAACACTCCTGGTCTCCTGTTTTATTCCTTTTTTTCTTTTTTTGGTGAATGATCTGTTCTTGTTCATTAATTTAATTACAGATGGGAATTCCATGAGTAATTTGCTTCTGATAGTGGAAATTGTATTGATCTGTGCAGGAGCAACCCCAAAGCTTGTTCTTCAGATGATGAACATCAAAGGCCTTAGCATTGCTCATGTCAAAAGCCATCTTCAAGTATTTTGATCTATACTAGCTGTTACATAAATTTACTTATGCACTGATTAGCTAACAATTTTCTTTTTTATTTATTTGGCCCGATTTTCCTAATTTTATGTATTCTTTTGTTAGATGTACAGAAGCAAGAGGAGTGATGAACCCAATCAAGGTAATTATTAATCCTTTTTTCTTTTTATCAAAGAAGTAATCTTTCCTGTATAAATAGATAGAGCATTAGGGTTTCTCTAGGGGATTGTAATTCTCTCTAACTTGGGAAGATACTATTGACAGGCCAAAGGCTTTTTTTTGAAGGCGGGGATCGCCAAATCTACAACCTTAGCCAGCTTCCCGTGCTACAAAATTTCAATCAAAGATCTTCTTGCAATTTAAGGTATGAAAGTCTTAACTCCTTGTTCTCCTATTCCAAACCAAATTCAGATTCTATATAAATTGGTATATCCTAACAATCTCTCTCTCTCTCTTTCTCCTTCAAGATATGGAGATGCTTCTTGGAGAGGTCACGACCACCAGATGTACAGCCCTTATAAGGGAGGAACTGCTCTCAACAGATTCAAACATGGACTTTATGGCTCGGTATCTGAAAGACTAGTAATTGGACGCAACAATCACAATTCACTTAATTATGATTCGAGTATCAACATTCCTTCTTTGAATGTACAAGCTACAAGTAGAACTCATCAATTTCTTGAAGGGGTCAAGTTGTTTCAAGTATCCCGACAGGAAGAAAGTAGACCTAGCTCAATGGAATCAAACTTCATAGCCAAGTTGCAAGAGAGATCAGGAATAGATCAAAAGGAATGTTTGAACACCACTAGTTCCGCTGACAAAAATTGGAGAACAATTCAAGAAATGCAAAAAGGTTCAAAGAGAAAGACTTTGGATTCAGATTGCAAATTGGATTTGAATTTGGCGCTGAAACTATCAACTAAAGATGACGATGGACTTCAAAAATGTGTAGCTGATGGTAGTTTGTCTGTTTCGTTGTCTTCATCTTCATCCTCAAAGCTTGGCAGATCGATGGAAGGAGATGTAAGGAGGAAGCATGCAAGGATGGCAAGTACTCTAGATCTGACTTTATGAATGGGACAATTTTGGGTGAGATCTTGAAGTACTTACTTTTCCTGGACCAATATGCTTAATGATAATATCATGTACCTGCATACAAGGTAATTTTAGTCATTATTTGATCTTCTTCTGTTGGTTATGTTGTTTTGTATGCAAAATCTCAAGTAGCTGTAGCCTGTAGGCTTCAGTTTGGTGTTCCCGATGAATAGATGAATATTTTTAGCATTACAAAATATGCATTTTGGGTTCTGGGTATTGTTTTCTGATTAGAGAATATATATATATAGGTCTCCAATATTTTAGCAACTCTTAGCTACCTTTGAAAACACAAAAAAAAATGAAAATGACATTGATACTCAAATCATTAGCATGAAAATCCTTCAATTATGTTACCTATATATCATGTAGGCTCGTAGCTTGATTTAGAGAAGAATAATTCTCCAGAGGGAGGGGATATATGGTTTTCCATTGGAATATATATTGATTGAACAGTTCCCTTTTGCACTTTGCTGATGAAATGTCTGATCAGTTCCTATATACACTGAAAAAACTATTAATGATGTATAAATGCATGAAATGATTCATGGAGATTGGAGTGACAGAAGAATTAAAAGAGAAACCTCTCATATGCAAGTAAACCTAAACCATAGAGTGTAGTGCAGCATATCTATATATATATATATACACACACAAGTCTGCTACCAGTCAGCAAGTAACTTTGGCTTCCACTTTTTCCTCGTGGAAGTGATTGGTTTTTCAGATATTCATAAATGCAAGAACTGTTGAGTTTAATGACATTTTTAACATCTCACAAGATCAAACTTGGAACAGAATGGTCTTCCAATTAAGAAATAATACAGGAATTAATTTTGATAGCGAGGAGAAATTAATGCTATGCCATTCAATGCTTTTCTCTAGCTTTTTCAGTAGCCTAAGTTTGCTTAAACGGTGAGCGAGATTAATTTTATGATAATTGCAGGTTTTGGGAAGAAACTAATTTTATATATATGTGTGTGTGTGGGGAACGAATATGGAGTATATATAAGAGATTGGAATATTATATATGTGTGTGTATTCGCTGCTATCGTATATTGCATGTGGCTTTCTTTCCCTTGTATTTAATGCCTGAATGTGTTTTCACTAGAAAAAAGAATTGGAATATTTTTCCTAATATCTTGGGATTTCATTCTTGGTATCGAGTTGATTTGTTGGATTTTTCTAAATTTAGAAGTGGTTTACCCTTTGAAAATTCCGAATTTACATTCTGGATTAGTTTCATTCCAGTTGTGTAAACAAATTATACACACATCCATAGTACTATTTTACTAGATTTGAACCCGCGCGGGTCGGTAGTTTTTTAATGTAAAAAAATAATGTTTATATAACAAAAGCGGCATATAAAAAAAAATAAGAAAAATAACAATTATAGATATAGCTCTAATTAAATCAAATAAGTTAGTTTTATTTTAATTAGATGATAAAAAATAAAAAAGGATAATAAAGTGATAAAATTAAAAAAAAAACATGATTACTTGGAAAAAAACCCTTTAGAAGTACGAGATTGGATAAAAAAAATAGATAAAAAAGCAGCTCGAATTAACTCAAGGTAACGTGACAAACATGTAACTTAGGTAATTAATAAAAGCGAGTCAACCCGAATTAACTCGTAAAACCCGTGACTCATGCCATCATATTAAGATAACCCAATAGAAAATAAATTAAAAAAAATCACAAAGCAATTTTTTAAAAAAAAAATATGAATGATGAAATAAAAAAAATAAACCAAAAAAATTTGACTTGCATTAACTTTTTAAACTCGTGACCCATGTCATTAGGCTGGAAATACCTTACATGGAAAAACCGTAAAACAAAATCCCTAACAAATCAAACATTGAAAGATAAAATTAGAAAGAAAAATTAATTATACAAAAGGTTCCAAAAAAATAGCAATTAGAAGAATGATGATAAAATAAATCAAAATAAAAAATAAATTAGAGTGCAACAAAAATCTTTTGATTGGAGGGTGAAATCAAAAGGGAGAAAACTTTAATAAAAAGACAAAAAAAAACAAAAGAATGAAGATCAAATTGAAAAAAAAATACACCATAAATTTAGATTGAGGGATGAAATTGAAAATCAATAAAATTTGCATAAAAGGGTTAAGAAAAAAACTAAAATCAAAAGAATGAGAGCTAAAATAGAAAAAAAAACAACATATGTCAAATTGATATTGAATAATAAAATTAAAAAAAATCAAAACCTTACAAAAAGGTCAAGTATGAAAATTAGAAAGTAAAAGAACATGAACTAAATCTAAGGAAAAACAAATTAAAGGGTAGCTCTAAAATTAAAAGAGTCGAGTATGAAAACTAAGGAGGAGAGAGAGAATGAGAAGGAAGGCTCCCGACATCAAATCTAAGATCCATTCAGGACACATGCCAACCAAACATAAATGTGCCATGCACCGAAAGGATTCAAACACCAATATCCAAGAAGCCACGATTTGGCTATTAAGAGAGAAGCCACATGTCTCTTTTAAAGACCACAACAATCCTTCATGCGCTGATGCATGCAATGTATTTGTTAACCTTGTTTTAGTATTTTTAAATATTAAAGTATAGATTTGTCTCTGATCCCATCTAACAATAACAAAAGAAAAGGTTAAAAAACAAAGATAACCATCAACCAAAACTATTTTTTATTTCAAGAATATTCTAGTAATTTAATTGTGTATTTGAAGTTGAAGAGACAAAATGCCTTTATATGCCAGTCCTATTATAAAGGTATTTTAGTATTTTTATTATTTAAAAAAGAATAAAAAAATTTAACTACTCTCACCAGCCATACCAAATTTTTATGTCATGGGTTGTAAAATATAATTTTACTATTTCAATTTATAATGAATTTAAGTCTAGAGCTATAGTAAAAAAGACATTATTTAAATCTCACTTTCCTTTTAGTTTATTTTTTATGTTTTTTACTATTATAAATAATGGACTTAAGATAAAAAAAAAATTTAAGAAAGAAAAACACGGTACTAATTGAGCTTCAAACTTACTAGTTTTATGTAGAACTCTGTACTAGGAGAATATAAATTTGTAAAAAAAACAAAGGAGTTAATTGTTTTAGGGTCAATTATAAATAAAAATAATAATTTTACAATAACACTAAATTAATGTTCTTGACACAATGTATAACGATACACATAGTCTGTTAATTACCGAAAACCCTAGAAACAATAACAACTAGCTCAAAGTTGCAGAGAAATTCTAGGTTTGTAAAATTATTATTAATTTAAAGATGACTAGTAGCAAAAAACCAAGACTTAGCATAAATAGCTTGCCCTAAACAACCAATAGCAAAATAGGAAAGCAATAAATTACCAACAAAAAAATCAAAACGTAAATAGGGGGGGAAAATAAATAGGAAATGTATAATTTTTAAAGAGAAGCAATAATCTTCAGAGTGAATTTTGATTTTGAAAACGAGTTCTCCCTTTAAATTATATTTCTTAATTAATATGATTAGTGTCAATCAAAAACTCAAATCGAAGGTTATGGCAATTTGTGTTCGTTCTTTAAGATTGTTTTCTTGAAATTCTGCCTATTAATTTAATCTATGAATTCATCAGCTAACTGTCTTGTATCAGACACATTAAAAAGAAATATCAATTATATGTTGTACAAAAATTTAGCAAATAATAATTAGACTAGTGATCATATATGTTTAGTTTATATTCATCTGTAAATTTATAAGATCATGGTAAATTTATTATCATAACCAAAAGACTAGCATATGTTTATATGCATGTGTGCATGTAATCTTGCATAAATAATAGAATCACAATCCTACCATGTATATTAATGTATAAAATTAAATAAGAACTGAAATTGTATTTATTTGTTGAAACACTTTATAAAATAATCAAGCTTTATTGCTGTTATTGATCAATCATTTGTTCTTAAAGTTTTATTGCTGCTTACTTGGTGTAATAACACTTCTTTCAATAAACCTTTTAAAATTCTAACAACATCACCTTCTACAAGTATACTTCTAAACAAGGTTTAATAAACCAAAGGAATATTATCTGGTTATCTTTCTACAATGATTGAATATGAGCTCTAGATTAAGAAAAGTTTTAACATGAAAAACAAATATTTAATTACCAACAGTAAACTAGAATCAAACATGAATTTTTTTAATTTAAATGAATTTAAATCATGTGACTTTTGTGTTGAAAAATTTGTTCATGTAACTTTGAAAAAGTTTTATTTTACAATGAATCCAAACTCAAATCTAAGCCCGAGCTCGGACCGGCGCTCTTACATGTGGATTTAAGTCCAAACCTCACTTTGTTTATGACATCTCCCTTCTAAAATTTTGGATATTCTTTGAATCTAATTTTAATTTTTTACTTTATAAATATCAAGAAAGTTTTGTTGCTTTCATGCCTAGGATATATAAAAACTTTTAGAAAGTTTTAGATTGTATCAAAACATGTCAATTAATGATCCTTAAAGATTAATTTTTTATTCACCCACAATTTATTTAAATTATGTTAATATTCTAAGTTAGAAAAAGTTTATATTGAAAATTAAATTCCAACAAAGTTTTAATCTAAAATATATGGTCTTCACTTTTAATTTGTTCTCAAATGCACTAATTAACCATCTTCTTAAACAAATTTTCCAACATTATAATCAAGCTTTGTTCGCAACCTCAATCACATAATACAATTTTATACCGGGCTCGGCTTTGCTTACCAACTTGAATTCTGATTTTTCATATGACCAAGAAACACACTTGAGACTTTTCTTTGCAAATTTGCGACATTCTTTCTCCTTTGGTTTATACTGGATTCTAATTCTTGAAAGCTTTTCGAAGTTCGGGCGCGCACGGAATGATGTTTTCTAATTATTCATGACCATATATAATATATTTCTCGAATCTACCAAGGGGACTCAGCATTGATATGCAACATCACAACATCAATTTAAATTCCCGATTAGGTTTTTGTATTTGAATTCTCGAATATATTATTTCGGTATAAATTGAAAAGTAAAAGAGTTACATGTTTCAAGAGATTGGTTTAGGTGACGAGAAAAAGATTCATTAACCCAATTTATGTATGCGGGTGTAATTAACCTAACTCATATCTATATTCAAGTTAAAAGTTCGAGGTTGGAAGAGAAAGGAAAAAAAAAAAAAAAGCATATCCAGATGCAAAAATCTCCTGCACAAAAAAATGTAGACAATAGTTGTAAATTCTAAACTAAACTGCAATTTCTTTACTGGTAAGGACCATTTTATGTAAAAAAATAATTATACAAACCTGTATATTACACATCGCATTTCATTTTTCACATGAGGTCACAATTGTCCTCCTTACTTGAGTATAAAAGTGGTTAGTATAATATTTAAACCTCTTTTATTTTTATATTTTAAAAAAAAAAAATTTATATTTTATTGTACTTTAATTTTTTTTTCATTTCTATAATGTTTTGATTTATTAATATCAAAAACAAATTAAAAAAAATATTATTTTAATATATTTTTAAATAAAAAATATTTTAAAAAATAATTATTATTACATTCTCAACCTAGCTAAGCTACTATGGATCACGATTTCACGATTCAACAATCAATTTTATATACATTATACAAGGCTTAAATGCAGAGACGATCGCAGATACACGCAAGTAGAAAATACAGATGATCAGCTTTGACAAATGAACTCTAGAATTTCCTTATGGAAGCAAAGACATTGTGATGTGGCTTCTAGTCTTCATTTAATTCAACTCTCTAGCTACTACTAAATTGAAAGAAAAATATACCAACAGTGCTTCAAATATCTTTAGATTCTCATATCCAAGAGAGTCAGACAAGGGCTTGTATCCCTTCTCCAGTCGACATGGAATGTGTTTTGAAATAACGATTATCTCGAATATAAAATTCTATGTGAGGGGACGGTCTTAATTTTTTTTATTTTTTTTTATGTTTCTGGAGGAGACGGTCGAATATTCATTGTCAAGACCGGCATGAAATATTAACTTGTATATATATATAGTACTCTACCTCGGCCCAGAATCTTGATTTTCTATATATATATATTTGGTTGAGCGCTGCAAACCCTACCAGTGCTTCAGGGATTTGGAAAGCTAAGAGCACACTGGGAATTTCAGAGTTGTGATGGCATTTTTAAATCCTCGAGGAGAAGTAGGCAGGCTAGAGCTGGAGCGGAGGAAAATGCTCCCTTTTAAAACGTCTCATTTTCTTTGCGAACTCTGACGTGATCTGAAATAGTTCTACGTTCTCGAGGAAAGCCCGTTGTAAGATTCTCATATTTAAGAGCAGTGGACTTGGCCCATAAATATATAATAAATTTGCTGTTTGGATCAAGTCGAGTTCGGGCCTTTAAAGTGGTGAACAATACTTTACCCAAGTCCAATTTTGATCCATTCAGACCTGCCTTGGCATAAAACGAGGCAACAACCCCTTGCAAGTAATTTAAATATGAAATAGTATGATATTTTTAATTTAAATAAATAAACTTTTTAATTATATATCTGGTTATTTTAACTCATTTTGATGTTTTGATATTAAAAAAAATAAAAAAATAAAAAAATAATTTTAATGCATTTTTAATTTTTGTTAAAAGCAACCACTACTGTGCATTTTAAATTTTGTTTACAAACAATTTGATGTTTTTTTGCTTAAAATTAATTTATTTATGTGTTTCTTGATAGTTTTAATATATTAATGTTAAAAATATTAGTTTAATATATTTTTGAATAATTTTTTTTAAAAATAATTATTATCATATTAATAAACATATTTTTACCTTGACAACGCCTTTAAACATTAGGATCAAGTGCAACAACAATTGAGCAATAACTGTGGGCATGCCATTGCATATTTAAAATCGTCCCATGAGAAATAGTGTAAACAAGCATCGACCGTCATTCCACTTGCAAACCATGAAAATAACATAAAAATTAAAGAAATTAAGGCGATTATTATTTTTATGAATAAAGTTTGTGGAGCAGAAAGTCCGGAACAAACCACTATCTTACAAAATACAAATAAAGCCCGACTCATTTGAGCCCAGCCCAATAAAAATGGATCAATTCGGGCTCCTCCGAGTCATCTCCCATGAAAGTATGGAGCCCAAATCAAAATTGTTCCTTCGTCCATCCACGCACGTTAGACAAGAGAGCCTAACACCCCCTCGAGAGAAAGGAACGGCCGTGGATGGATGGGTTCCCATCCAACAAAATACAGCCAGCCAATCCAAAACTCCAAAATCATACGCACAAAGATGAGGCGCCTCAGTTTCAGCATAAAGTGTGAAGAAAATTCTCCCTCCCTCCCTCTCTCCCCTCGGTATATCCTCCCAGCATCTCGTCTTATCCTTCCCTCCCTCCCTTTTAAACATAGACATAATAATAATATAAATAAAATCTCCTCCTCCACTATTATAGAGTAACTTCCCTTTTCCCTTCATCAGTTCATCCCCTCTTCCTCCTCTCTCTCCCTCTCGAACACTCCGTCTTTTCTCTTGCTGTTATCTATGGCTAAAACAAATGCCGCAACTTCATCATCCACTAACATACTTCTTCGTTATAACAACAAAAAAAGAAATGATTTTCTCTTCTCTCTCAACTCTATTAATCTTTTCAACAAATCTCTCCCCTTCAAGAAACCTTCTCTTCATCCTCCTCTACTCTCACTCTCTTCCTCTCCGTCCAAGCCTCTGACCACGCGAGTTTCCATTGCGCCTGTTGAGTACGCTCCACCTGCACCTGACTCTTTCAATTTCCACCAAGAAATCTCTCGACTCCAATCTCTCCGTTCAAAGCTCGCTCACTCCAAAACATTAAACGGCAAACACTCAGTACTAAACGACGACTCACGCGTCAAACGGTTTTTCAAAATTGGAGGAGTTTCTAGGTTTCTGGATTCAATTAATTTAACCTCTCGTGAGTTGTTTTTGCTCAAGTGTTTGGTCGCCGCTGGTCAAGAGCACGTGGTTAGTTTGGAGGGATTCGAGTTGGTTGAGAGTGAAGCGGTGGAGTCTGTTAGAACTTCCGTTAAGAGCGCGCTTTATAGTTTAGTGGAGATTATTGAGGGGTTTGATTTGAGTGATAATGGTAAAAAAGGATTAGAGAGGATTAATTATGGGGAGAATTTGACTGATGAGGAGATCAAGGACTTGAAGAAGTTGCTGAAGAGTTTAGGCGAGGTCGAGGAGTTTTATGATTGTATTGGAGGTGTCATTGGGTAAGTCTCTCTCCTTTTAAATTTTTGTTTTCCTGTCTTGTCTGTTAAATTTGCTTTGCTTTTGTTTTATTTATGGTGTTAAAAGTGTTGGAATGGAGATATTTTAATTTTATATACATTATTTGAACGAGAAAGAACAACCTTTGCATGGTATTCGTTGTTTTGTTTCGTGATTTAAAATTATTACTGGATTAGAGTTTTTAACTCTTCTTTTAGGGTTTAGATACTATTGGAGAATTAGAAGAGGAGTAATTGAATCTGATCAAGTTGGCAATTGGGGGATGTTAGCATATGGGGGTTTAGGGTTTTGATGAATATGGAGTTTAGGGGCTACTTGCTTGCAATGGATTCATTTAGCTACCAAGGTAAATGTGAACGATTACTTGATCAGCTACATAAATTTCCAGAGTGAGTTTTTTGCCTGCTGGATGATTGTATCGTTTATTGGGTGGAGGATAGGCTTATTAAAGTTTCATGTTAGGGCTACTGATTTGGGTAGACAATGAGGAATGAGAATCTGCACTAGAGATATTTCAAATATAGGAAGTTTAGCTAGAATCTTATTCACATTTTCCTTTTTCGTTTGATCGTCTCAAATGACTTGAAATTGTTTATTTAAATGCTCGCTTAGATATCAGATAATGGTGCTGGAACTTCTTTTCCAGTCAACATTCAAAAAGCAGACTACAAATTGGTCCCAGCACATAAAAGAATCAATGGAATGCCAGTTTTTGGAAATTCATGCTCCTAGTGGACTTGACCTTTCGAAAAATACAGAGTATGCATCTCAAGCAGCTCTGTGGGGAATTGAGGTTAGTACCTAAAGTTTATTGTTCTGTTAAAACAATGGATTTGCCACAGTTTTTTCTAGAATAATAAGATCCTTTTCTTTTAGGGTTTGCCAGATCTAGGAGAAATTTATCCTCTTGGTGGTTCTGCTGACCGGCTTGGCTTGGTTGACCCTGACACTGGCGAATGCCTTCCTGCTGCCATGCTTCCTTATTGTGGACGGACCTTATTGGAAGGTCTTATAAGAGATCTCCAGGTAGAAGATCTCTACGTTGTTCCTTCGATGCTCGGAAAGAAGAAAGCTTATGTCTGAGCTGATAACTGTGGTTTGTAATGTTAACTGCTTCTTCTTTGAAACAATATCTATATTTTTTCATCATTGTCAGGCTAGAGAGTTCTTGTACTTCAAGATATATGGAAAGCAGTGCATTACCCCTGTAGCAATCATGACAAGTTCTGCTAAGAATAACCATGAGCATATCACTTCTCTTTGTGAAAGACTGAGCTGGTTTGGAAGAGGTCAATCCAGTTTCCAACTTTTTGAACAGGTTTTATATGGTTATGAAGATATGTTAAATATTTGCTTCTTCTTATTCTTCGAGTTTTTCACTAGTTAGTGGTGTTCACTTACTAGCATAATTTATGAATTGACAGCCTCTTGTTCCAGCTGTTAGTGCTGAAGATGGGCAGTGGTTGGTTGCAAAACCATTTGCACCTGTATGCAAGCCCGGTGGACATGGTGTGATTTGGAAACTTGCTTATGACAAAGGCATCTTCGAGTGGTTTTATGATCATGATAGAAAAGGTGCTACTGTGCGACAAGTCAGTAATGTTGTTGCTGCCACGGATTTGACCCTTTTGGCACTGGCAGGGATTGGCTTACGTCACAGAAAGGTGGAATCATATTTGACAATTTGATTTTGTTACTCTCTCGTGTTCTCATAAGGGAGCACTGCAAATATTCATACTTTGTATTTGTGTTTATCCATGCCCATATATTTCATCTAAATAAGGAGCTTGAATGATAAAGAAAAGAACATTTGCGCATAGTTACTATATTCAGATTAAAGAATGCTTATGTACAGTACTTGGATGAATTCTCTTGACATTGTTTTGGGGTTCATGGTCTTGTTATACAATGTGTACATGTAACAGAAACTGGGGTTCGCCTCTTGTAAGCGCAACTCAGGGGCTACTGAAGGAATTAATGTCCTTATTGAAAAGAAGAATCTTGATGGGCAGTGGGCTTATGGCTTGTCATGCATTGAATACACCGAGTTTGATAAGTTTGAAATCACAGGCGGTCCTTGTTCAACTAACGGGTATGAAATCATTTCCTTGGGAGTAAACTTGTGTGCTATTTGTGCTTTGAATTAGCTACATGGATGTCTTTATGCATGGATTTTGATGATTAATTGAATCTCTGTAACGCGGGCTCAGAATCTTTATAGCAAACTTGAAAACATGTCTTTATAGTTTCCCTTTAAGATTAGGTAGCAATTTGAGTGCTGGAATTCTTGAAGGAAATAAATGTTAATATTGGTCTGTGGTTATGTAGTTAATACTTTGACATGCATCTGTTTATGTTTGAGGTTTGGTTTAAAATTAGTATTATGATGTGTGTTTCAGTCTGGATAATTTGTTATTTTTTCTTTCATTTTTTAACATGCTCATCCCTGTTACCAAAACTTAGTTTTAACTTTGTTTTTCTCGTTAAGTTTGCAGGCAGAGTTCCCTGCCAATACAAACATTCTGTATGTGGATTTACCTTCTCTGGAGTTAGTTGCATCAAGTAACAATGAAAAAAGTTTGCCAGGCATGGTTCTGAATACAAAAAAGCCAATTGTATACATGGACCATTATGGGAACTGTCACAGGTACATACTTCACTCATTGATGTTTTCTAGCTGGTACTCCATTTATACCAAATATGTACTGTGCTCTGTATGCCAGTCTGATTGCTAGTATTTTGTTTTAGGGTGATTGCTACATAAGTCATAATGCTTTGTATAAATTACATCATAGTGAGACTTTGGATTTTGGATTACAAACATATTTTTGGACAAGTGGCGACAAGGGGGATTGTCTTAATGTGATTAGATATCACATGAGGGATTTGATTTTTAAATTCTTATATGCAGAACTTGAGTGTTTAAATCAATTGTCGTTCCCAGGAATGAGTCTTGATAATTTTTCTTTTTCAGCTTGGAAGGTATTCTTATAATACTTTAGAAATCTGATACGTTGCTACTGTAGTTATCTTTGTTCCAGGTTTTCTCTGTTTCTCCAGATAGTATATGGAGGAGAGAGTACTGTCTGATCTATCCTCACTATTTAATGATATCCATCTATAATCCCCACCTGCAGTTGAGCAACTTTTTCCCTGGATGCTGTTTCGCTTATTGCTGTTTTACTTGCAGTGTCTCTGGTGGTCGGCTGGAATGCACAATGCAAAATATTGCAGATAATTTCACTAACACCTATTTATCCAGATGTTACAAGGGTGTGGAAGGTACAATATTGTCTTGCTTTCTTTCTGAATCTTGTAGCATATAATGTGCCCATGAGGATTGCACACATAGACATGCGAATGCATGTTCTTCTAATATAAATTTTAGATATATGTTTTTTGGTAATTAAAATCTTCCTGTCAACACACGTGTGCAGATAAGCTGGATACCTTTATTGTGTATAATGAGCGAAGAAGGGTTACTTCATCTGCTAAGAGGAAAAGAAGACATTCTGACAATACCTTGCACCAGGTTGTAAATTCTGCTAGTTACTGTACTTGTTCTCAGCAGTTTGAAAAAAATTTGATGATGGAATTTTTTTTTCCCAAATCAGTGGAGGGGATTTAGTTCCTCTCTCTATTTATTGAGATCATTTTTTGTTCCTTCTCTTCTTAAGTTCCACTAATTGCATTTAGTTTTCTAACTTAGGACAATCATTTCTCTTTGAGAAGCCACTTTCTGGTGGATACTAGTCTCTACTTTATGATCTCACAGCCATAAGCATCTAGATTTTCTCAGCTCACGTTTTGTTTTGTATAGCTGGTTATCTTGGACCCCACTCAGTCATTTGAGGACTGATCAGTGGCTTAAATCCGTAAGTGTCTATGTAGTTGAGAGTATATTAGGATGTAATAAATCAACAATTGAATCATTGATGTACAAGCCCTACTTGTTTATGTACCGGTATGTATCGGAAATATCAGTGAGTCTCCAAACTTCCAAGAGTGTTTTTTTTACCTCCTTGAGTTTGGATACCAAATTTTGAAGCTTGATTTGTGGTATCTCACTAATCTCTTGACTTGATCAATATTCCTCATGTTAATCTGTTACTTTGGGCTTGTATGCAGACTCCAGATGGTGCACTCTTGGATATCTTACGGAATGCCCACGATCTTCTTTCACATTGTGATATAGAGCTTCCTCAGGTATCCTCTTAATTATAGTATAGAGCCCTAGTTTGTCTCTGAGAATTGAGGTCAACTGCCCTTCATATTGTGTTTCATTTACTTAAGGTTATTGAGTATATGCTTGTCTGCCAGCACTGTGTTAATAATTTTTAGAGTTTCTTTCCATTTATTTAACTTCTTTACTGTTTGTAGATTGAAGGTAATGATAAATATGTTGAGTCTGGACCACCATTTCTCATCTTTCTGCATCCTGCTCTTGGCCCACTTTGGGAGGTCACAAGACAAAAGGTAAGCTTATTGTGGCTGTTGTCATGGTTTGCCTGGGTATATTTCTTTCTTTATTCCATAGTGAATGGTGCGTGATGCTTGTTATATGATGATGGCTATTTGGTGTTATATCCATCTATTAATATTTGGTTTGCTTATTTCTGTATCTGGTTAAATGTCCCTAGCCAAGTTGCTGCTGGACTTTTCAACGTGCAAAAGCTTTGCTACCACACATTTCTTGTAACTGCTTGCAAATGTCTTGTTTGCCAAGAAATCTTTCTCTGTCTCATCAGTCATCACTCTGGCATAATGAATGTGTGGCTGATTGGCTTTTGTTAGTTCCCCGTTACGAAGTTGATCAACCAATCATGATTGTGTTTCATTTCTTTTGCTTTACCAGTTTAATGGAGGATCCATATCTAAGGGTTCTGAGCTACAAATTGAGGTCGCAGAGTTCTCATGGAGAAATGTTCAGGTGACATAGATTA
>Ga0307510_10002170_pt1 | contig 22162 bp, 7 predicted proteins | sample 12_EM_MG_FD_207224 | JGI IMG/M metagenome (GOLD analysis project Ga0307510, IMG submission 207224) | Populus trichocarpa ectomycorrhiza microbial communities from riparian zone in the Pacific Northwest, United States - 12_EM | ecosystem: Host-associated > Plants > Roots > Unclassified | place...
ACTATACTTATTCTTACACCATTAGTGTAACCTTTTCACCTTGACATAATAAACTTAACTAAACATAATGAAAGAGAGAAACATAAATAAACAAGATAATAACATAAATAAGATATAAGTTAACTAAATAAAGGAAAGGAAATGAAAAGCATAAACAAGATATTAATATAACATAAAATAAAACTTGAACATTACAAAATACAAAGAAAAAAAGCAAGAATATGATCTTGATCTAAAAACCAAGATGCTTAAATGCATGGCAAATGCCTCCTTTTATAGGTCAAAATTCAGAACTATTGATTTGATGACTAATTGTTGAGTGGGTGGCCACCTCTTGACTTGGTAACAACCCTTATCTTCTTGTCTACAGAAAATGTCATTGCTAACATCAGAATTTGAATAGATAGTCTTCATGAAAGTTTTGGAAAATTGTGTCAACTATCCAACAAAACAAGAATGAGGTCATTTTGACTTCTAGAACTCGAGATATGTGCTGAACACTGAACAATGTCTGGGCTGCAGGACAGATTCCGATTTCTCTGTTGTTGCTATAATTTGATCTTGAAAATGGTCCTTTTAAATCTTAGACTCCTCATGAAAGTTTTAGGCCTATGTCTTAGCTTTCTATCCATATAAACCAGACCTAAATACAAGTTCTACAGCTCCAGTTATGATCCAATAACCGAATGGTGTTCCAATTTGAATTCAACCAGCATCTTTTTTCTAAGCTTAGCCCTCTCTTTATCTTCGCAATTTCAGTAGTTAAACTCATCAATCAATTCTTTGATTTATGTGATAAGTCTGCATTTAAAATGAACATTTACCATAAATTAAATGTATCTTATATTATCAGACTTGTTATTATAAAATATACTCTAGTTAAGGAGTTATTGATACTTCAAGTGCAAAATGATGATATAAAACCTTGATAAAATGCATTTTTAAGTACTAATCAATAATCATTGCATATAATTTTGGTTCTCTGATGTAGGTTATTGTTAGGTCAAGTTGCAAACCATTCAAATTTGATTTTAACATATCTTGAAAGGTGTCCCCATCATTCAACAAGACTCTTTCTCATCTCTTTTATTATGAAACTTACAAGGAATCATTTACATTGGATGATCTTTTAGAATTTTGATTGTCTTGTATTTTAAATACAAAAAGTATTCTGATTTAAGTTTAAAACAATTTTGTTTATTAATAGAATAAATTTTTAATTTGGTCCCACTAAATGTGCTAATTTATTGATCACTAAGATAATCTTCTAATTAATATGCTAACAGGTAATTGTTTTTACCTTCTAAAAAGGAGAAACCACTAAATAAGAACTTAATCCAAAGATGAGATAGGCAGCAACCTCATAAAATCAAATAGAAAGTGGATATCTATGACTCAAACCCTATGAGAAGCTTATCTACTCCAAGTTAACACCACACACAAAAAAATGATAGGTTTTTTTAAGAAGGAGAGAGAGGATTAATAGGAATTTAAGTGCTTGATAGCAAGTAAATAAATTAAATAAAGCAATGAAATAAATAGTATTGAAATTGGTAAAAAGAATAGTTTAAATTACATACATAGGCCTGGCCAGTATTCAAAGTGATAATGTGGTCTTTTGTATATTAGTAAAAAGCTTGAATCTTATCTAGACATATAAATCCTAATTTTATACAGATGTTACTACCAAGTAATGAGACTTTATTGAGTCCTTATACAAATTAAACTTCTTTTATATTGATACCATGTGAACCTTATACAAATTAAACTTTTTTTATATTGATACCATGTGAACCCTAAGCTAATCTTGTAACCTCTTATTGGTTATTATGTTGAGGACTCCCACTTTTAATAAAACTAGCTTTAGGGTTCTTTGTGCACATTCAAACTTTCTTGTTCGATTTTTTTTTCTTAGTCAATCATAGCTTTTGATCACTTGGTTGACTATTTCCTTCAAATTTCCTTCAAATTCTACTATACTTGATCGATTTCAACTTCCTTCTCCTATTTTATTATGAACAATCATTTTTTTTTCTATGATTGACACATGGATATTAATTTTTGGTGTAAACACAAAGTAAGAGTTCTAACAATCAATCACGAGATAATACATGTTTAGACAAAGATACAATTGAATTTTTCATTATCATATTATCTTGTTGAACCTAGTGTAGGTAATCCGAGTTTGTTATGATAGTGAATGTGTTCTTTACACTAACGAGGGCTGGAGGGCCAGGTTTTGATTTATTAGTGAAACCACATAAGCCTTGCCAATTAAAAAAAAGTTCGATTTATTATGAACTATCATATTTCTTCTATAAACACGTGAATGTTTATTTTTATGCAAACACAGAACGAGAGGTCTAACAGACAATCACATAAGATAATACATGCTTAGACAAGAATACAATTAAAGTGCTCATCATCAATTGATCTTGTTAAATCGAGTACATGTAATCCGGGTATGATAATGGATGCATTATATGCAATAAAAAGGGATGATGGGCATGGTTTTGATCAATCAATGAAGCCATACAAGCCTGTTTAAAGACTTGATTTATGTCTTCAGGAATTCTATTAGTTTATAATGATGAGCATAATAAATTTATTTTTTTTATAAAGATAAATTTCTCTATCAATATATCTCCTATTCATTAAAAAACTAGAACCGTTGTGGTAATATTTTCAATTCAATCCCAAGAATGTGCAATAATTCCTTTAAAATGTGCAAGACTGACTCACTAGAAACACTTAATCATTGATTACCAGCGTAGCTCTCTCCAGTTAGGAACAAATCAGTCTTTGTACATAGGAAATTCTTGAAGCCAGTTCACAATAAATCTCAAATCATCCCCAGTTGTTGACCCACTCCTAAAAAATTAATAACAATCAATAAGTCACCAGGCAAAGACAATGCAATTATCAAGAGGGGAAAATAGAGCCATTTCCAAGAAGAAAATACTTAATTACAAATTCTGGTGTCATTCCAGGAAATATAATTGGAGCTTGTGTTTGAGTATAAAAATCCAACTCCAATTGGTGATTCAACGTGGAGCATATTTGATTCTGTCAACATTTATCAAGATGATGTTATAACTAGTTCCCAAAAAGATAAAAACAAAAAAAAAGGGCATTCAACAAATATTCAATTTGTAATCTTACCTAATTTCCAGGAATATTGATTGGTTTTTGACAAGAAGTCCATTTTTCCCTGGTTGGAATGGACCATGCATGTTCCTCAAAAGCGCCATAACCAAGTGAAGAACAATCAAGGCCTAGTGTGGAGATATCCGTAATACAGCATTAAATTCGAAAATTACTATAAAAAGATAAGGCAGAAAGTTCATGCCAATAAACATGTAGCTCAGCTAGCATTCCAATCTTCTAAAGAGGTCTCAGGCTCGAGTCTTTTCTTGTAAACTGGAAAGAAAAAATAAAAAAGGGTAGACAGTATATCAAGCATAATACAAACCTCCATTGAGCCATAAGGTCAAGGACGCGAAAGTGGATCAGCTGATTCTGCTTCAACAAAGTTATAGAATAGAACTCGGCCATGTTTGGCATCTTTTACAATGTAGCCAGAGTACTTTTCAAAGGGAAAATTGCCAGGCTGCCCTGGTAGTCTCGTTAACAGCTCAGCACAAGATTTCGAGCACCAGAGAAAGAAGAGCAAGGAAATGAATCGAATAACCATTAGAAGAAAAGATAAGACGATTTTGACTTGTTTGTCTAAGCGGCCAACCACGTTCCAAACTGCAGTTGGCCACAGAAAGCATAAAAAATGACGCTTTTTGCAGCTAACCGCAGTTTGAAACGTGGTTGGCGTGTATGACAAACACACTAGCCTTCAAAAAAAGATCAAGTAGATAGAGGGGGGTGGATATCAATGATGGTTTAAATTGGAATCCCGCATTGTTGCTAACGGATCACAAATTGTCATCTTTTCTTTTCGTTTACCGGCTTCTTGTCTGTGGCAAATATCCGGCGCATATCCTCTCAAGTTCTTTGCATCTCGTCTATAGCTTGAGACAACGAATAGCTCAAGAAGGATTATTTTGTTGACCGTGAGGATGATTAGCTCGTTAGAGACCTCACCAACTAATTGTTAGCTACAATATCTCATGCAGATGGCAGATGGAAAAGGGCAACACAAAGCAAAAACTGAACTGCGCGATGCAAGGCAAGCGTACGAGGTCAAAACGTTTGCCTATGTAGAACTCGTAACCTTTCTTTTAAAATCCAAAATATTCACCATTACCCATTCATGCGCCGTGATTGAAGCCGAAGAGGGTTTCTTCACCTTGACTTTTGTGGGGAGGGAATTCCAAAGAATGACTCCACTTGGCCGCACACCAACTGGTCTCAGGTGTTGTGTTTCGTGTGAGGGAGAACTTGCATTGCATATTAAGACAGATTTCCTTCGATTTGTCTAAATTCAAGCCATGATCACTTGAATCCATGCACAACGCGGGGGGATCATTTTCAAGCTATTAACTTACCATGCATGACCTAGCCTATAACTACTACTTCATGGTAGGATGTATCGTCAAGAGAGGGAAAAGGCACATAGAACCGAGCGCCCTTTGTTTCTTTCAATAGGGATAACGGCATGTAATTATATGCCACCGAAAAGCGAAAAAGATTCCCAATAGCAACAGTTGCATCAGGACATCTCAGGATCCCCTAAACCCTAGAGCATGCAGCAGAGCTACATATTTCCCGTCTCAGAAGTACCTGAAAAGAAAGATCCTGCAGAACCTATGTTTGTCCTTTTCAAACACAGGCAGCACGTTGTACCTTCGATTCTCGCCCACTAGGTAGGTACCACAGGTAAACTGTTCATACACATGGATCGATTTTGATTTTAAATTTGTAATTCTTTTAAAATAATATTTTTTTTATTTTTTTAAATTTATACGTTAAAATAATGTAAAATCACAAAAAAAAAATTCAAAAGCACAAAAAAGAAGCCCTACCTATATCTAGAAAAGGAAACGAGATAGAGATGATGGTGACACAAAAAGTGCACTTCGAACATTTCCTCGTTAAGCCATTGAGCTGACAACCTGTTTCCAGTGCGCCACATACAAGACTGTCCCCTTTCTTCCTTTTATGTACAGAAACTATAGTGAAAAGGCACCAGGCGCCTTGTGTGGTGTTCAACAAGAAAAGAAGAGGAAAAAAACCATACGCATAAAAGTAAAAAGAAATAAAAGATCTGCTAATCTGCTGCTACTGAAAATAGGTGGGCAGCCAACGACAATATGGAGGGAAGAATGGTGTAGACAGCAGGCTCACGTCTCCACAGTTGTTGGATCTCCGTACAGTTCTCCTACAACAATTAAGTCCTCGGGTTTCTTCCTTTCTTGAAGCCACGCAAAGCCTTCCTTCCCTCCTTCAGGCAAGGAAAGTCCATCAACTGCATTGTCAGCAAGAAAAATATTATCAAATACTTACTAACTCAAAAGATTTCACCGAGTCAGAACATTGTTTCATTAATGTAAACGTTTTGAATCAACTTTTTGAAGATGCACCATGATACCTGAGATATTGGAAAATGGAAAGTCAAAGTAGAATTGGCAATGCCGGCCATCAGAATCGGATCCGTAGGGAGGGCCAAGCACATCTAGGACAGCACATGCTGTCACTGCTGTAAAGCAATGCATGTTGCCTCCATCAGTGGGGTAAAGGATAGAGGTGTTGCACGGAGCAGTGAAGTTGGAGTTGACCTTGACCTCGGCCAAACGAGCTTCAGGTTGCTGGACAACAGGCTGCTTTGCTTCATTAACCAAAACCATTAAGTCAGGCTAGTTTCTTTTGCAAGTATAGAGGAGGGAAAAGTGGAATTGCCGAAGTCAAGTATTCTGCTAGGGTTCTCCATGATGCAAACAACTGAGACTCATGGTATAGAGGGAGAGGGTCAAGATACTACCAGCTTCCAGTACAGGTTATGAAAACGATCATGTGACCTTTCTATCTAGTGAGAACTAGAACATTGCTCAAATGAGGATTGTGATTTTTGAATTGTTCAAAACTTTTTAGGTCTTGACAACTTTAAGACCAATTTCAAAATATATAGAGGGATTTATTTTTTTTTCAATGTCCACCAGCTTCAGTTTACAAAGTTAGATTTACATTTTTCTTCTCTAATTTTCTCATGGAATTTGCTATTTTGATCAAATACAAAGTGCACAACCAGTAAAAACGAATTATTATGCTTGAGCTGGACTATTGCAAATAAAATGGATTACTTTTCAACTTTTTTATTGACCCACAGCATATTCAATTAAATGCTTGATTTCTTTGTTTAATAGCTCGTCACCAGGAAGATGAATACTAGGTTTAGCAAGGTCAGGTCATTTTCTAGTTCAACACTAACCCTCATAGAGCGTTTCTATTTCTTCACCTTTAAGTACAAAAAAATCTGGCAGCACAAAATTCAGTATCAAACACAAAAAAAAAAAATATAACTTACATTTTGAAGGACTGACCACAGCAGATGTGCTGGGAGGGACATCAACCACCCAGTCATATGATTTTATGTGCATAGTCCCAAAGAGAAGTTTGCTAAATACAGTCATTCCAGGATGATTATGAAGTGGAATGGCACTTGAAGGCGGCAAGCAGAAAATCCCTATCTGTGATAATTGAAAATTAGAGCACTCAAGTCAAATACAATTCCTCAAATATATACAAGAAAGCACCTCAGAAGACTGCATACAGAGAATTTTTCACATTCATGGATATATATGTATCTGATCACAGGAGTTTCCCCAGCTACAGAAGCTCGAAAATGTGGCATTTCTGGACTGAGACCAACATCAGCAGGCTTGAAGTCATCTAAATAAAAAGAATCAAGGACAAATTAATATCAAACCCAAAAACAAAATATAGCTAATAGTACTTTTTCATCAGCAGCAACGAAGAGGTGGCACTTCTTCAGTTTTATACTTGCGTGTTTCATTCCTATCACTATCCTCATTTTATTGAAATGCATCAAAAAAACAAAACCTTGAAGTAGACCGTATACATCAATGTCAAATATTACTTGTGTGCCTGCATATGTATCCATGTGTGTGTGAGCAATCATGCGAAGTGCATTAACCGAATGCTATTAAAATAAGAAAGGCTGAACCACAGAAGAAATGAAAGTACGTCCATGAAGGGAATAGCAGTAATGGAAGTTGAAATAGCGAACTAGAGGAAATTGAGAAGAGGTTGCGTAGTCGTGCTATTCATGCTGGCTCAAGCCTTCATTCATCTTTGTAAGGCTTCTCATTCCCCCAAGGATTATAAATCTAGTAACTAAAAGGCCTTGAGGGTCAAGACCATAAAAAATATTGAAAAGACAAAAAAGAAATCGCATCTACATTCTTGCTGAGAAACATCGTACATTTCATCAGTATTTTTTTATTTCAATTAAAAAATCATAGAAAAATTGCCATAGGTAAAAAACTAACAAAAAAATAATAATAATAAAAAGCAGATACCAATGGGCCTTTCTCAGACAGTAAGAAAATATTAATTAAACGAAATCTGATTAAAGGAAGAGGGTAACGAAGATAACCAAGCATACAATGTACTGGAGAAAGTAAAACCATGCCAAGTTCAACAACATCACAACAATAAGAATTGAGATAAAACAGGCATTAGTATTATCAAAACCAAACTCTAAAACCCCTCAATTATTATGCTACCCAATTTTCCAACTCTAAAGAATCAAATTCAAGGTACTGAAGAAAGAGAATTAATATCACAAAGAAACATACCCAAAACTGCCTTTAGCTTTTGGATATTATCGGGAGAAGGAATAATTCCAGCGCTACAAGAGTCGAAGACTTCATTGCAGGTGTTATAAAGCTTCTGCAACGGCGATGCAGACACCATCTTCTTATGACGGCGCCGCCGGCTCTTCTTTCCTTTGCTATTCGTATTGGTTTTTGGATTCAAATTCGAATTCGGAGTCGAACCTTAATCCTTTGCCAATTCACGAACTTCGTTTACTTTCTTATTAGCCACACTCGTCTTCGTTTACTTTCTTATTTGCCACACTCGTCTCAATGCCCATTCAACCCCCACAACACCACCTCTCAAAACAACAGCATAAATTCCTATCTGGGTATCTTCTCAAAAGCAAAAATTTCAGATCAAAGATTAAAAAAACACAGACATGGGTATATGGGTATGCAAGATTTTATAGGAAAGAAACAAAAAAAGGAAACAGAGAGAAAAACACAGTATATGTATGTATGTATGTATGTATGTATGAATACGCAGTTTTCACTAAGTATGGTACTGTTTACTTAGTTTGATGCTATGTGTATTTGTGTGTTTAGAATACAAGAATAGAGAGGCAAACGGAGAAAGGAGATGATGTCGAGGTGAAAATCGGCATCTCTTGTGATGTGAGGGTGGGCGAGTGCAAAATGGAGGAAGATTGGGGTATAAATAGGAAGAAGGTAGACCAGGTGATTTTTCTAGGGTTATTTTTAGTTTAAAGGAAAATACAGTTGGTTTCTTTGAGAGAGAATCAAAACCAGGGGCCATTGCTTCCATTCTATGGGCTGTTTTTCTCTTTCCTTTAATTTATCCAAACTTTATTTTTCTTTTTTTGTATATATAGTGGTATTTCTTTCATTCTTTCCGATTTTGCCCATTCTTTTTTTAGTTTTTCACATTCTTCCCACTTTTATTTCTTTTAGAATAAATAGATGGATCAAAAACTTTTGAATGTAAAAAAATAATTTATATGTTATGAAGATTTTTTTTGGCTATTGTCATGATACAGACTAATGGGTAAAATATAAAAAAAAAATTACCGACTTGTTCTCTATTTCAAATTAAAAATGGTGTGGAAGTTGCTTTTATATAATAGAGTTGATTTGACATGTTTAAAAAAAATCAAAGAATAAAAAAATTAATTAAAAAAATATAGCTTGGATTTTAAAAAAAAATCAATGAGATATATTTTAAAATAATATTGAAACGATGACATATCTGATCTATCCAAATAATATTATGTTTAATAATTTTAATTTAATTATATGATAAAAGGAAATATACGGAGAACAATTTAAAATCAACTAGATATTTAAGAATGAAACTATGTTCTAAATTTTTCAAAGAAAAATTTAGTTTGATTTTCAGAAAAATATTTTCCTTTCAAGTCCTCTTTGTTTCATGAAAAATGATTTTCTGAAAATTATTTTCTAAATTTTTCTATGTTAATTAACCATCATAGAAATTGGTCAATGAAAAACGATTTTCACTCAAAGAAAAATTTGGATTGATTTCTAGAAAATCATTTTGTTTTTATTTTGAGCAAAAAACATTTTCTAAAGAGTTGCGAAAAAATCATAAATATCTTGTTACTTGTTAATTATATCAAATTTGGTCCTCAATCTTTTGATTATTATATATTTTGTTTAGAATTTTTTTTATTAATTTCATCCCTTAGAATTTGATTTAATTTGATTTTTATACCAACTTTAGTCCTCATTTTCTTGATTGTTATTTGTTTTTATTTTATATTTTTTTTAATTAAAATTTTTTACCTATCAATTTTGGTTTTCATTCTTTTGATTGTTATTTATTTTATTTGAAATAATTTATGAAATTGATTTTTTTTAATTTCATCTCTTTTCAACTTTTTTATCTGTTAGATTTGATCTCCATTCTTTTAATTTATATTTATTTTTTAAAACTAATTTATGAAATTGGATTTTTTACAATTTCATCCTCCTTTAACTTTTTTATTTGTCAAATTTGGTATACGTTCTTTTAATAAACTTGAAAAATAATATTAATAAGTTATTTTATAACTTATTTTTCATAACACTATCAAATATCATAAAATAATTTATTTTTCAGTAATTTACTTTCTATTAAAACCATTTTCCAAATGGAAAGTGCTTTCTGGCAAACAAATGGATTTGGAAGGAATATATTTTTTAGAAGTTGCAAAAAATTCAAAAATATCATGTTATTTTTTTTTACTATATCAATTAGTTCTCAATATTTTGATTCTTATATATTTTATTTTGTTTTAATTTCATTCCTTAGAATTTAATTTAATTTGATTCTTATATCAACTTTGATTCTCAATTTTTTTATTGTTATTTGTTTCTCTTATCCTTTTATTATTTGAGATTTTTTTATCAATCAAATTTGATCATTATTCTTTTGTTTACTATTTGTTTTATTTGAAATAATTTAAGAAATTGAATTTTTTTCTTTATTTCATCATCTTTCAACTTTTTTATATGTCAGATTTGGTCATCATTCTTTATATTATTATTTATTTTATTTGAAATAATTTATGAAATGTTTTTCTCAATTTCATCATCTTTCAACTTTTTAATCAAACAAATTTGACTCTTATTCTTTTTATTATTTTTTTATTTAAAATAATTTATGGAATAATTTGTTTTTTAATTTTATCATCCTTCAATTGTTTTTTATTTGTAAGATTTGACCTATATTTTTTTTATTGCTATTTTTTTATTTGAAATAATTTGGGATTTTGTTTCAATTTTATCCTCTTTCAATCTTTTATCTGTTAATTTTGGTCTCCGTTCTTTTAATAAACTTTAAAAAAATAAAACATTAATAAGTTATTTTTCAGCTTATTTTTCATAGTATAGTCAAACACTAGAAAGTATTTTCTAATTCTTTTCTCATGACATTGACAAACATAAAAAAAAAATCATTTTCTAGAAATTTATTTTTCATGGAAACCATTTTATAAGAGAAAACTATTTTTCAGCAAACAAATGGATTAAGGCGGAATACACTTTTTATAAGTTGTAAATTTTTTTTAAAAAAATATTATGTTATTTGTTGATTATATCAAACTCAGACTTCAATTTTTTGATTGCTATATATTTTGTTTTGAATAATTTTTTGATTTTTTTTTTAATTTCATTTCTTAGAATTTGATTTTTATATCAACTTTGATACTTATTCTTTTGATTGTTATTTGTTTTTATCTTATCATTTTCTTAATTAAAATTTTTTTATCTATCAGATTTGATTATCATTCTTTTAGTTGTTATTTGTCATGTTTGAAATAATTTATGAAATTGATTTTTTTTTCAACTTCATCATCTTTTAACCTTTTTATATGTTAGATTTGGTTTTCATTTTTTTATTACTGTTTTTTATTTGAAATAATTTATGAATTTTTTTTTCAATTTTATCCTCCTTCAACTTTTTCATCTGTAAATTGTGGTTCTTATTTTTTTTTAATAAACTTAAAAAGACTAAAACATTAATAAATTATTTTCCAGCTTATTTTCTATGGTAGGCCAAACACTGAAAAATATTTTTTAATTTTTTTCCATAACATTATTAAACATTAAAAAATAATTTATTTTCCAACAAACAAATAATTAATTAAATAATTTTGTATTCCACGTAGCCGCGAAACATATATATATTTCTCACGCAACAAACTAACTTTTTACGATTTCCAAAGTTATATTAGAATTAGACAATCAATGTTTTATTGTCTCCTCGAATATATTTGAAGAGGAATTTTTGGGTCATCTCCTTGTAACAATTTTCATTATATTTTACAAATGATTTGGGTACGCAAAAGTTAGCCAGAAAAACAGCTTTCCCTTCCTAAACCCACACCTATCAATCCATCCTACTGAGCCATATAATTATGTACAAAGAATTGTGAGGGAATGATATTTTAAAATAAAATATAGATATAAAAGAGTTTTGATAGTGTTCATAAGTTCATTAATAAACTTTTAAAAGTCAAGTATTGAAGATATTTTGAAATCTAAATAAAAATCTAGGGTTAACGAAGAGCTGTGATAACCTGATTTTGCGCACGTGTTTCTCGAGCCTCTAGAACTTGCCTTGTTTGGTGAGGTCTGAAAAAATCATCCGCCGATGAAAATAAATCGAGTTACTGTTTATCCGTTGAAATTTATTGAACATTTGGGCTGCGTCCAAGCAGAAGGATTTGAGAGAAAGGATAAAAATGAGAGAGCTTTTGGCATAATTATCATAGCACATGATGAGGCGAGTTCATAGATATTCAACTAGTTTTTTGTGGTCTGTGATACGCTGCTGGTGTAAAACAATTTATGCATAATAGCTGAAATATTTTTAAAATATTTAAATGGTAATGTATAAGATGACATATTTGTTTTAAAAAAACATTAAGATGACTGTATATTGGATCGATATAAGCCGATAATAGTTAATATGTAAAACTTATAATATGAGATATAGAATTATGATCAAATCATGGAACTCACTTCAAAACAAATTAAAAAGTCTAATTATAATGAATCGAATATTGAAGGTTGAAAGCGAGAAAAAAATATAATTAAAAAAAAACAAAAAAAAAACTCGAGTGAACTTATATCGGTGGTCGGCTCAACGCTGTGGGCCAGGTCATATATTTATTAACGCAAGAAGAACAAAGTTAAGGCAATAACTCATGAAGTCTCAAATTCATACTTAATCAAGAAGTCTAATTTCCAACCAATTTAATGTCAGATGATAAAATAAAAAAATAATCTAAAAAGCTTGTCAAAGCATAAAAATAGTAATAAAAAGAATGAGGATTAAACTTTATAGAAAAAAATAAAGGATGAAATCGTAAAGAAAAATTAAAAAACATATACAAAAAATAACAATAAAAAAATAATGACTAAATCTGAGAGATAAAACAAATTGGAGAAAGAAATGAAAGTAATTTCTAATTTGAAAAAAAAAATATAATTAAAAGAAGATGAACTAAACTGAATGGAAAAGAAAATGTAAGGTTGCTGTGAGTTTTCTAGGGGCAACACGCAAATCAAGGTTGATAAAAGAAAAATGAAGAGAAAAGAAAATCAAACTGGCACTAAACCATATAGAATCAACATACATGTTTTATTCAGGGAGAAAAAAAACACAGAAAAGAATCAAATAATACGACAAAACAACTGTTTTGACAACTAAAGGAGGCGAAGTGGCTGAACAACCTTTTCATTTTGTTTTATTTATCAAATTATCATATTACCCTAACATCAAATAAATATTATGAAAAGGCCTCTAAAGCCATGCTCTGATAATTTTGTTTCCAACAGAAATTAGGTTATTATATTGTTCTTTAAAAAGTAAAAAAAAAAAAATGTCTCTAGATTAGAGTATATTAAAGTGTTTTTTTTTCTTTTAGGAATATTCAAGTAATTTTACTGTGTAAAATAATTATGAAAAAACTTAAATGCCCCTGGGCAATTCTTAAACGACAACTGAGCCCAATGAAAAAATTATTTTACCCTTCGACACCAGTAATATCTTCAAAGGCAAAAATAGAATTTCACCACTGCAGTGAATCATGCCTTTTCCACGTAGCTTTTGCCACAGCGTTGAGGTGTTTCTATTAACTGTCTTGAATAAAACAAAAGACAAAGTGGTCCCTGGGGCTCACTGGGACGCCTTTGGAAGCGTGAACTGTCTTCCATCACTAGCGTCTGTCTAGGTTACTTAGCATTTCATGTCCGTAAGAGAGCTCGGGCGGCACTAAGGAATTTCCTTTGGTTGTTTTGATGTTCGGAAAAGATAGAAAGAATTTTGTTTTTTCTTTTAATTTCTTTCGTTTTTCTTCTCCAGTAAATAACTTTAAAGTATTTTTATTATTTTAACTCAACATTAGCTTTTCAGTCCTTCAATAAAAAATAATTACAATCTTTTAAATAATCATATTTTTTTTTTGTTGATTTTTTTAGCGTATACTCGTATCAAAATTCAGGAAATAAACAGTACTTTCTCAGGTATAGTGGATAAGTGAAAAAAACAAAACTAAAGGGTCATTTTCCTTTTAAAAAATAAATAAATTTTCATTTTTTTATGTTTTCAAGTTTAGATTTTTTTTATTCAATATAAACAGCATCTTTTAGTTTTATTATATATAAAAAAATTTATGATAATTTTTATTATTTTAACTTAACATTAGCTTTCCAGTCCTTGAATAAAAAATAATTACAATATTTTAAATAATTATATATTTTTTATTTTTTTAAATCTATCAAAATTCAGGAAATAAACAGTAATTTCTCGTGGTATAGCGGCGGATAAGTGAAAAAAACAAAACTAAGGGGTAATTTTCCTTTTAATAAATAAATAAATTTTCATGTTTTTATTTTTTAAAGTTCATATTTTTTTTATTTTTTAGTTTTTTTAGATATAAAAAGTTATAATAATTTTTTTTATAAATGAAACTTGAATGAATAAAAATTAAATATATCTGCTTTTTATCCCTAAAATTCTTGACTTGTAATAGACATCATTATTTTTTTCTCTCGGCTGCTGCGTAAACTTGGAAGGTGTTCGTTAATACGTTCAAAGAAACGAAAAGCGGTATTGTTTGTTGAGTGGTATCGTATGAACTGGGATGTGCACTCCATGGCATTTCCTGTGATTTTCCTTCACCTACTCCCTTTGCCACGTGATTTGAAAAACTAACTGATATTTAAAAATTGTTTTTCCAATAGAGAGTGATGACGTGGAATTTAGTCCAGAATTAAAGCAAGACAACGTAGGCAACAATTAATCTCTGTAATTTGACCTTTTCTTTTTCGTGCCCTCCGCCACGTCAAAATCAACAAAGTATTCTGTTGCTAAGACATCATCTTTATCTCTCAAAGGATAAAGATTGCTGATAAATTATTCTAATGCCTTGGTGGGAGGTTTTTTAAATATGTAACATGCATATTACAATTACAAATTTACAATAACCAAAAAAAAAAAAAACCCAAAGCATAATTAGGTTTCACTGTGGATTGATATACTATGCACATATTTACAAATCATGGTAATTTTTTTTTATAAAAAAACACTGGTTATCAAATTTTTTATATTTTTTTTAATTAATATAAGTGTCCGGACCAGTTTGCACGTATCTCGATTAATCACACAGGTCCTGAAGTTAACAATCATGTAAGCCTTCAATAGCTCTGAGATTTATGAGACTCGAACTGGTGATCTTCAGGAAACAAACCTGAAACCTAACCAATTGAATTACATCCATCAAAGTTTTTTGTTTTTCCATTGTTACTTGAGTCTTTAGTAATGGTCAAATCGATGGTTAATTGAGTCTACTTTTTTTTTAGAATGAACAAGATTGAAAGATTAAACATCAAAGTGAAAAAGCTAAGGAACTTGGTGGTAATTTCAATTTGCAATGAAAAGTTAACTTTTGTCATTTTACTTTTCATTGGATACATTTTAGTTCCTTTAGTTTCCTAAAACTCATTTTTAGTCCAAAATTTTATTTTCATTACTTTTATGTTCTTTAATTTGATTAAGGAGAGAAAGAGAGAGATTATATGAATTCCAGTTAAAAAGAAAAAAAAGTTATCATTAACATTGATTCTAACAAAAAAAAAAAACATCGATGATAATATTAATAAATTACATATAATTAAGAGGTCTCATTGAGGAGGGGTTCAAACTTTATCTTGGTTTAAAAATAAGTAAATAAAGGTAAAAAAAAAATATTTATTTCTCGATTTAATTTTGTATTTTTAGATTGTTTTTAAAGTTTTTTAGGTTGTTAAATTTTTTTAAAAAGATTCTATATTGAATTTATTTTAAATTCAAATTATTTTTTTATTTTATTATCCAATTTCTTTTTAAACTTCTCAAATTAATTAAATTATATCAATATAACTTTCATTCGATTTGAATTGATACCCCCAGCTATACAGGAATCATGTGGAAAGACTTGAAATTTGACCTGCTTAGTTCTTAATTACAATGCCAAGAATTTTTCTTCGGCTTGGATATTTTTTAATATTAAAATAAAAATTTGGTGCGACTTACCGCGTAACAAAGCCATATTACCCCCACCTGCCCTGCCCATGCAAGCCCCGATGTGTCTGCCCAATGTTTTGGACCAAGAGCGGTCCCACATTACCTCCACTCACCTCTCTCTCAAAGCCCTAAATTATTTTTTTCTTCAAATTTATCTAAATAAAATAACTATTATTATTTTTTAATTTATTTTAGAATGAGATAATTTTTTTATATATATTAGCGTGCTTTCTTTTTGTTATGTCCTTGATGATATTTATTTTCTTTAAATTTAATTATGATTTAATGAATAATATTATATTTGAAATATTATTTAATTAGATAAGTTAGACTCAAGTTTTAGTTAACGTCAAAAACTTGTTTAACATTTTTTTTCCACATATAATTTATAAATTATTTTTTTAAACACATTTTTTTTCACGATTATAATTTTAAAAAAGCATTGTCAATGCTTATATATTTTGTTTTTTGTTTTTTTTTTTGCAAACTGGAGTAGACTGCAAGTTAAAAGTGAGTAAAAAATCAAAAAATTAATTAAATCGAGAAAACTAAAAACAAAATAATTAAAAAAACCGAACCATAAAAAAAACCGATTAATCCAATTAAAAATTTTAAAAAACCGACCAGTTCGGTTCGGTTTTATAAGCTGAAACAAAAAAAAAGAACCGAACCGAAGCCAAACTGGAAAAAACCAGAAAAAAACCCGAGTCAAATAGGAAAAAAACTGAGTCAAAACCGAGTTAAACCAAAAAAACCGAGTCAAACTGGTTTAAACCTGTTTTTGTCCAAAAAAACCAAACCGAAACCGGTCGGTTTGAACTGATTTTGATTTTTTTTTCAATTTAATTATTTTTTTAAAATAATCAAACCAAACCGAAAATAATCACCTCGGCTGCAAGCATAAGACTAGTCCATAACTATAACAAACTAATTAAAATAATTTATCAACTGTTACACCCGTAATACTATCCTTTTTATAACCCCTTAATATAATATTAATATTATAGCATACTTTACTACTGACATGTAAATACCGAACCACCTCTAACTAAAGAAAAAATATCTTAAAAATTATTCATAACATATATAATGTCTTAGTCTTAAAATTTTTAATAATATATATAGCACCTCAATAATATTTCAATATCTAACTATATATATACTTGTAAATAAATTAGTGCAATTTTCTTAGTGCTTGTTATTCACTGGAATGCTTATCCAAGCTATCGATAATTTATATTACTAATTTTATGTTTAAAAAATAGAATAAATAAATTTAATTTTAACTTATTAAAATTTATTTGAAATATTCACATTTTAAAATTCAAATAATTTAATTTATAAATATGCAATTTTTTCAAATAAGGTTAGAATTGTTTTTTTTAATATATAATAATATTAGCAATTTCTTTATAAATAAATATATATATGAACCTAATATACAAACTTTTTTTAATTTGGTCAAGAATATTCAATGAAAATAAGTATTTTTTTAATTTTTATTATAAATATTTTATATAGTTTTCTCAAATTAATTAGGCTTTTATGTTTTCATACAAATGCATAAAAAATAATTTTTTTTTGTTTCTTTGCTGAAAATTTCTTTATAGATTATGATAAGTTTTTGTTTAAAAATCCATGCTTCTCATAAAAAAGACATGATTGAGTCAAAATAAAATATTAAATAAAAGTGAGTTTTGACTAAAGAAATTTATTTTTCTCTACTAAATTTAAACCATTTGAATTTTTAAAATTATTTGTTTTAATTTCTTTGGGTTTTTATTCAAATAACCATGCTTTAATAAAAAAATTATTTTTTTTATCTAACTAGGAAACAAATGGCATGAATAAGAAAAGAAAATTTTGTCTAAAGAATATTAGAAGTGTTTATTTTAATAACTATAAATTGTTTTTTTTTATATAAAAAATCAATTTTTCCAATTAACCGGAGGCATAGCACAACAAAAAAGTCTAAGTACACCTAAAACACACAATTAATTATGATGACATGAAATAACATAATAATAAAAAAGACTTTCTTAAATTCTGATTGCTAAAATAATTGTTGTAGTTTACTAGATTTTATATGTAAAATCCTTTTTTATACTCTTTTGATATTTATTATTTTAGATATATACTTAGATCACCTGTCTATGCTATATTACGAGTCGGATAAAAATATTTTGAAAGTAAATAAAAAAATATTTAACTTGTAAGGAATTTTTTAGTAGTGTTATTACACTCGGTTTATCGGTTGAAACTTGAATGGCTATGAATGGTTATGGATCCTTTGAATGCTCAGTCTAGGAAAAGTTTAATTGGCAGCAATTTGCTTCCGTCCTCCATTGGAAGTCATGACTTGTTGACGCAAGCTGCTATGGCTTAAGCTTCCAAGAGAAAGAATTCCCATGCCCTGTCCGAAATCTCTCGATCGCTTTGGATTCTAGAAGGCATGAACATGTTTTTCTTTTATCGTACACGACAGAATCTTGAAAAGTTGTGCTTCTTTTCTTCGTCTCTCCATCAATGAAGAGAAATGCATAAAGGTCGACGACAACCATTTTGACTATCTGGTTTCGATGCCGGCTAGCCAAATTCCGATCCCACCAATACCTTACTTCACTCATGAATTTTGTACCTTTCTCACCAAAAAGAAGCGTCATGGTTCCTTTCTTGAATTTGGGATATCGATTCCATTAATTCTTTCCTATTCTTTTTCTTATCAATTAAGCTTCACATGTGAATAATGAAAGAAGGTACTTCACTCATCATGAATTATTGGCCTATATCGATCTAATATGTTACTATTTTAATATTTTTTTAAAAAAAATATATCTTCTAATATCTAATATGTTACTATTTAAGAATTTCATCCATTATAAAAAAAAATCGATCCGTATGGGTCAAAAACTAGTTTTCAACTATGTTATATTTTAACTTTTTTATTGGTGCAAATGTTTTATTTATCATATGATTAGCTTAATTAATTATTTTATTATTAAATATATTTTAAAAAATAATTTAATGACTAAGTAAATAATAATTTAATTTAATTATATTCTTAGCAATGAATTATTTGTTTTTTACAATGATAACAAATTATTTTTCCACATGATTTTGACGAGCGGAGAAATTACTATTTTAATTTAGTTTTTTTTAAAAAATTGATGCTTATTATAAATTCAAGTGAAATAATGGTCTTTATTTAATATTATGAGATTGATGATAACACATATCAAAAATAAAGCAAATTGTTATTTAATTTGTTATGTCTTGTCTCTTATCAACCGTATATAATTACTAAATACAATTGAATATTTTTTATCTTTTATTTCATCTTATTCTCTTGATTTTACATCTTTTATTATAAGATAATGTTCAAACGCTATCTAAATCTTTACCTCCCATATCATGTGTAGGTTCAAAATGACTATATATATATATATATATCCCACTCTTTCCTTCTCCTACGTAAAACGATCAATTTGCTACACGTCTCTTTATGATGAACTTACACGAACAATATACTTATAGTATTTGACCCATGGATTGAAATGATGATTTCATAGATTGAACCATTAGCCTGAAATCTGACCTATTCAAGGCACAATTCAAATATGACATCTTGTCCATCCTCTGCGGTCCTAATCTGTAATCTCTCCATGTTAGTATAATAATTACCTGCTCCCCTCTTGTTGCTTGTTTCGACGTCGCAGCATCTGACATCATCAGATGGGCTGCCATTGTTGAAACTCTAGCTATCTTGGCACCAAGAAAGTAATCTTTGAACGTCAGAGACGAACACTAGATAGAATGTCTATCATGTATAGTCGCAGTAATGATGAAGTAAAGAGGCCACAGATGTTCTTGCTGGAATGGTCGTAGCAGGATAGAATCGCAGCCTACACTTCAAATCAAAAGGCGACATGGATTGCGAAAATGCCATCCTCTGGTCGCTCCCTTAGGCTTTAAGCAACAAGCCTCTTTGACGACCGCATAAAATCTACAGTCAAATGACCGTGTGTCTTCTATCTCTTTCCGTCCCTACCACACCCTGTGATTCTCCTAGACATGGCTGGGCTTTACATTCACAAGATAATGATCTCTCTTTAAGGCATAAAGTAGAAAAGAAAAACAGTGAAACGATGAACAGGTTGTATGTGTTTGTCGCAAATTAATTGGCAGCCTTCATTACTTTTAAGTATTAAAAGAGAAATCAATATCTATATATGTTCATACTTTTGAAAGAAAGGCAACTTCCTCAGCACTGGGAGACATCCAATATCCCTGTATTTTTCTCTGGATATTTTTGGTCAATGTACGTAACATCTCCTGCTTCTTTATGAAGTTTGTAATCAAAGATTTAGTTTGACCGTTATGAGCCTTTTTTTTGGTTTATGATTCTATAACCTTTCAATGATAAACAGGCCCTCTTTGCCTACTTGCTAAAAGCAGAGAACTGCAGTGCATCATTCTCCAGGTAGGTTGGATTTGGTTACTCTTTCAAAAAAAAAAACAAAAAACCATAGTGAGGTTTATTTCTTGTTTTAAAAAATTAACTCTAAAACTATTATAAAAATAAATTTATTTTATATTTTTATCTCTATTTCTTTATTTAAAAAACATTTATATCATCATCATCTTTGTATATATTATCTCGAAACAATAATCAATTGTCTTTAAAAAAAAGAAGCTTTTGTCCATATTCTAAAAATACAAAAGGAAAAATTCTCCATCATTTTATAGAAATTAAAAAAGAACATAATTGTTGCAAATAGTACTTTTAACAATCCCAATCCATGGGAAGATTAGTTTAGCACCGTTCTAAGGAATATGAGGTGTCCTTTACCTACTTCCCAAATTCTATTATATATAATACTAGATTGTTGTAACCTGCTGAGTCCAATTAATTTTTTTTAATATATAAAAAAATATCTAGATGTCGATAATATTTTTATAGTAAAAAATAATTTTAAAATCATATGAAGATTAATCTGATGTGACCTGATTGACCTGATGGTTTCAAAAACAACCTGAATAACTAGTAAAAATATAGTTTGATTCACAAAAATTCAATAAAATATTCTTTTTAAAAAATATATTGAAACAACAACATATTGGATTAATCCGTGACAACTTGAGTTAACCTGCCAAAATCTTGATCTATAGCTAGATTATGAGATCATGATAACCCCATATAAAACAAATCAAAACAAATTATGAAGTTCAATTTCTAATCAATCTAGCGTTGAAGAATGAAACATAAAAAAAATTAATTAAAAAATAATAAAATCGACTTGAATTAACTTGTTAAATCCATGACCCGAGTCATGAAATTGAAATAACCTCATAGAAAGTAAACAAGAAAAATTACACGAGTTAACTCGAGTTACATGCTAAACTCGTGACTAAGAACATGAGAGTGTGATAACCTCATATAAAGCAAATCAAAATAAATTATGAAGTATATTTTTTAATAAACTTATTGTTGAAGGATGAAATTAAAAAAAAAAAATCTAAAAACAAGACATAATAAAACAACTTAAGTCTACTAGAGCTAACCTAAAAAACACGTGACCCAAATTATAAGATCAGGATAATCTCATAGAAAACAAAATAAAACAAATCATGAAACCTAACTCCTAATCAACTTAATGTTGCAGGACAAGTTTGAAAAAATACCAATTAAAAAAGATAAAAATACCTTGAGTAAATTGAGTTAACCTGTTAAACTTGTGACTTGAGTCATGGGACTGAGATAACATCTCATAGAAAATAAATTAAAATAAATCACGAAGCTTAAATCCTAATTAACATAATGTTAAATGATGATATTAAAAAAAATACCAATTAAAAAAAACTCGAGTCAACTGAGTTAACAACGTATATAACAAACTACAATAAACTCAATCTCCAATAAATTAAATATCAAAATATAAAATTAGAAAAAAAAAAACAGATTTAAAAAAAAAATCACTATTGAAATATGCGAAAATTCTAAGTGTGATTTTGTGAACGACCATGTGCCACATTGAATACAAGGTTAACTTAAACCGTTGCTTATAAGGTGGTTGATGGATTACAGTTGATATTTCATTGAAAGTTTGAGAAGAAAAGAAAACATTTTTGGACCAAATACTATTAAATTAAGCACGATCAACATTGATCAAAAGAACTATTTAATTGTTTTTTTTATAGTATAAGGATTAATTTATTTATTTTGGTAAACTACAAGGACTAAATTATAATTAAACTACACTTTATTTGTATCGAACTATTTTAAGTGAATTTATCTTTAATACTTGGATCCAGGTGTGGAGCCGGGGAAGCTGGTGGGGCC
>Ga0307510_10002171_pt1 | contig 22153 bp, 10 predicted proteins | sample 12_EM_MG_FD_207224 | JGI IMG/M metagenome (GOLD analysis project Ga0307510, IMG submission 207224) | Populus trichocarpa ectomycorrhiza microbial communities from riparian zone in the Pacific Northwest, United States - 12_EM | ecosystem: Host-associated > Plants > Roots > Unclassified | place...
ATGGGTCTCTCCAAAACATAAGATTGAAGCAAAAATCAAGTACCATAAAATACTCAAAACTCACTCTTTCTTGGTCTTTCCTTGCTCCTCTACCTCATTATCAACACCCTTATTAGCAGGTTCATCGTTCAAACCCTCACTAGAAGCCGATGAAATAGATGAAGAGTTGGGTGTAGCGGGCTGATTCAACACCTCTGGTGGTGAATCCACCACCTCTGTAGCCACTTGAGCACTCGGAGTCTGCACGGATGGTATTTGTACCTGCATCATATCAAGCAAAGAAGGACTAAAGTCTTGCACACCCAGTAGCTCCATAAACCCTAAAGAGCTCTTATCATCAACAAAGTCAAAACCCTGCATAAATGGATAACTAGTTTGAACAACATCATCAGTAGTAGAACTAAATGTTGGAGATCCAACAAAATTCTCAACCTTGACAGCTTCCTTCCTCTCCATAACTCAAAATCGAAACACCAAAATCTTCATAAAAATAAAAGAGAAAAACAGTAGTGTGGGATTCCTCTTCTCTTCTAGAGTCTGACAGCAGTGTAGGGTAGGGTTGATCTGATTTTTTTTATGGTAGGTGAACAAGTGAGCCCAGAGAGAAAAGGAGTGTTTTTGGGGTGTGAAAGAAAAGGTGGGATTTGTTGGGGTTGGAGAATATAATGGTGAGGTTTTTACGCTTTGGATGGATGAGTGAGATGGCAAAATGGAAGATAATATTGACCGGCAAGTTTTTGTACGGATTTAGAACAGAACCGGTCGTCAAATTCAACGCAGGAGCATGTAATCTTTGGTGTCGTGAACCGACAAACAAAGTAGTCGAAGCTTTCATACTTAGATTTTATCGTAACCCGTTTCGAAATGTGAACGGGGTCGAGCAACCCCGTGAGATGCTTGTTACGGCTCCCTCGTGTTAGCATAAACAAATATGCATGTGAACGGGGATGAATCTGTCTTTTTTCTTTTTTCTTTTTTCTTTTTTCTTTTTTCTTTTTCTTTTTCTTTTTCTTTTTCTTTTCAATTTTTTTCTCGCTTTCTTTTCTTGAAAAAGGCAAGAATGGATGGAGTATTTCTTTTTGTTAGTTAGTGATGTTTTCTAATTGGTACTATTTTATTTTCTTCTTATAATTTTTATCTGAAAATATATTAAAATAAAATAAAAAATTTAATTTTTATTTTATTTAATTTTAACATCAATATGTTAAAACAATAAAAAAAACAATAAGAAATTCTAATTTATTGTTTTTTCAAGATGAAATAACTAGTGAAATGAAATTAAAAACAGTTACCACCATCATTACTATATAGAATCTATCTGCATGTTTGATTTAACTATAGATCGAGGTGAGGTCAGGTCAGAAAAAGGAGATATGAATGTTAGTTGAGATTTACATTTTTGTTTAATTAAAGGGTGTGGTAGGCCTTCTTTTCTCAATATAGTAAATTAAAAGAAACCACTGTCTTCAAAGATATGCTTGTTAACTGTATACTGTGGATCGATGCTAATGTTTTATTTATTTAATAAATCCACCATCTCATGTTCTATTTGATTAATCCACCAAGATATAAGCTATACATTCACTTTATGTTTTAATTTAAATGCTTGATAAATAATTGAACCGCATCAGCTGCAATGGCTGCCATGAAAGCTAGAAATTCTTCTGCTCGAGGTCTGTAGAAGGGAATAAGAACTCGCACGGAGTGGATATTTTCAGAGTAAAACCGACTGCATGGGAGATTAAATAATAGCCGAAGGTCCTACGTGGATGTGTCAGCAAGCAAAGAACCTGATGTAACTTCTTTATTTTTAATTCCCCTGAGCCTGAACTTGATCATTGCTATGGAGAAAATAAATAAAATCAGAATAAAAAGGTGTGAGAAATGAGACTGTGATGCTTATGGTTGCATGCTTCATGGGCAAGGGCCGGTGATAGCGGCTGCTTTTTCATTCTTTCTGCAGAGAATTATGAAAATCACCAAAGCAAGACGAAGAAGAAGAAGAAACAAATAAAGAGCCAAAAAGATAACAACTCTCTTTTTTGGACAACTTCTTGATCTATCATGCTGATCAGGAAAAAGTAAGTGCACGTGTGGTGGATGGTGAAACCCTGAGAGGACCGCACGCTAACATAATTTGCGTGTACTCCCAACTCACCTCTGCATGCTTCAATTATTTGGTTTCTCACCTTTTATTTATTTATTTATATATATATATATATATATTGCTTAATCTATCCGTCTATCCATCTAACTTGTCTTTTCACGTCATTTCTGGTGTCTTTTACATTCATTAATTTCTCTCTTCTTTTTTAGAAATTATATATAGTTTATAAGACGTTTGAAGTTAAATTTGTTTGTGAAAATAAAATAATACCCGTGGAGGCGTTACTAATTGGTTTTCTTGTAAGAACAAAATTAAAATTGTACAATTATCACGTGTACTCTGTATACACCTGTAAAATGCATGCATTTCATGGAAGAAAAATAAAAAAGAAAGATCTAAACGTGTTTTGGAGTATATGATAGGAATAACTTTACTATAATTCTTTTTCAAGATTTGGTCGGAAGATCTCTAACTTTTATACAGTGATAAAGGTTATTTTAAAAAAAATATTTGCTTCAAAAAATATTAAAATAATATATAATGTCAGAGAATCATTTCAACCTAATAGTTTAAGCTACTAGGTGAGATCTCAGGATATGATTTATATTATTCTTTAACACATCTCTTCAAGTAAAAGCTCTTTGAACTTGAAACTTGTACAGGCTCACCTTACTTTGTGCTTAATTTTTATCAAATAAATAGGGATAGTGAAATTCAAACTCGTAACCGCTTGGTCATCAAGGTATAAAATAACTATTTCTATACAATAATTTAAATTATTAAATAAAATTCTAAAATATAATTTATATTATTTTTTTAAGAGGTAACTCATATGTTTATAGCATATAGCCTTTTCATTTGATGAAGAGAAAGGAATGAGGGAACAAATAAAAAAGAGATGATTATAATAATAATCCACGAAATCTTTCTTTTCTTGTAACCAAATTAGGCCACGATACACGGCCCGGTGTCTATCAATTTTCCCCAGGCCGCTGGCCATTCTTTATCGTACACGTGCTTCTCATTTAGCGGGCCCTACAAAATCCACCGGCATGATTCACGCGTTTAATCCAACGGTGCATCACAGATTTTTTTTACATTACATCACCATTCACCAGCAAGGATGGTAATAGACACTGTTGGATTTTGAATGTATTTATATATATATATTATATACACACACTGGACCATTGACACCCGCTACGCTGCGGTTTGTATATAGAAAAAATTTGAACATAAAATAAAATATTTATATATTATTCATTTTTTTTAAAGTGAAAAAAAAATTAAAGCATGTGAGGTGAGAGTTTAAAAGCAACCTGAATAACCCATTAACATGTCAGATTCATGACTCATATTATCAGATTATGATAATTCTATACAAAATAAATTATAAAACATAATTTTCAATTAATCCAAAGTTAAATGATAAAATTAAAAAAAAATCAATTAAAAAAATTTTAAAAAAATAACCTGAGTTAACCTAGCAAACTCACAACCTGTATTATAAGACCAAGATAACCATATAAAAAGCAAATTAAAATAAATCATGAAATTTAATTCTCAATTAGTCCATTATTGAAGGATGATGTTAGAAAAATAAATCAATTTAAAAAAAAAAAAGCATAAAAACAACCTGACTCAATTTGTCAAACTCATAACTCGGGTCATGAGAGCGAGATAATCTCATAAAAAATAAAAAATAACATGATTTAACACAAGTTAACCTGTCAAATCCACAACTTTAGTCAAGAAACTAAAATAATCTCATAAAAAGCAAATCAAAACAAATTATGAATTTCAGTTCCCAGTCAACCATGTTAGATCCATTGTTGAATGATTAAATTTGTAAAATTTTTAATTAAAAGAAAATAAGTCAACCCATGTTAACTCATTAAATATTATTCTCAGGTCATGAAAATGGGATAACCTAATAAAAAGAAAACAAAAAAAAACATGAAGTCTAATTCTCAAATAAACACAATATTAAATGAAAAAAATGAAAAAAAAATCAATAAAAAAACTGAGTCAACTGGATTAACCCATCAAACCCATGACCCAGGTCATGAGACATGGACAACCTAATAAAAAGCAAATCCAATGTCGAAGGACCTGTGACTCGGGTCATGAGACTGAAATAACCTCTTAGAAAAAAATAAAAATAAAAAATCTAATTTAACAGGGGTTAAAAATACCAAAACTTGTAATTCTAATCATGAGATCGAGATATCTCAATGAAAAGCAAATCAAAACAAAATTATGAAACTTAATTTTTAACTGATTCAATGTTGAATGATAATATTGGGAAAAAACTTGAATAAAAAAAACATAAAAAACAACCTGGATTAGCCTGAGTTAACCTGTATCAACTCGAATTAACTCTTTAAACACTATTCTTAAATCATGAGACTAAAATAATCTAATAAAAAATAAAAATAAATAAATTATAAATTTCAATTCTCCATCAACCTAATGTTAAAATTACAAAACAAAATTAACTAAGAAAAAAAAATTCAACTTACTTATTCAAATGAGTCCCAATCAATATCAATTGTATTCTTTTTATTAATTACTTTTTTGATTTTATTTTGAAAAATAAAATAAAATTCATGATATATAAAAAAAATATAAATATATTCACTTATAATTTTTCTTTCTATTTACATCTATTTTTTTTTTTCAAGATGAATAGGGAGAGCAACCAATAGAAAACCATGATGACCCTCAATTTCCTGTGTCTGCGAACACATACGTGGCCTTATCTGCGCCGCAAGGATCGGATTAATCACCGTCAAAATGAGAATCATATGTAAATCCAATCCCTCCCTCACCACAAACAAAGTATAATTATTATATACTTATAAATACGGGAAAACTATTTTCAGGAATGAAAAAAGGAAAGTTTGTCAATAAATTTCATATAAATAGACGCATACACAGATTTAGAATATTTTAATTTTTTTAATAGGTATATTTTCAGTTAGTTTTCCAGACTAAAATCTTATAAAATTTAGCCAAACATATTATGGTGTTATTGTTCTTAAATCTAGTTTGATTTGATAAGTTAATATTTAAAGTATATATTATATTATGGTGTTATTGTTCTTAAATCTAGTTTGATTTGATAAGTTAATATTTAAAATATATATTATAATCGACTCAATTTAAACTTAGTGAATTTTATTTAACTTGATTTAAATATAATAAAGCTAATGTTTTAGGATGTTTGAGAGTGTAATAGTGGTTGTTTTTTAAAATAATTTTTACATAAAAATAAATTAAAAATATAATTTTTTTTAACATTAATATTCAAAATAATAAAAAAATAATTTTAAATAAAAACAAAATTTCAATTTTTTTAGAAGTATACTTAGAATACAATTCCAAAAGTTTTCTTTTTAATTTTTCATTAAAAATAAAAAAATTAATTAACTCGATGACGTGATAGATGACTTGATTTGTACTCCTTACAGAGTCGACAAGATGATAATTATGATTAATAAATTCATAAAATATAATATTATTTCGGCCTTTAAATGATAACACACGAATATATCTAATTTAATCCAAGTTAATGATCACACACATAGATTTGTAAGTTCTTAGAAAATCAAAAGGAGAAGTGAATCTAATAAATTATTCATGGATCACGCTTTCGGATGCGAACAAAAAAATAATCAGCATGATTACACATGATGATGATGATGAGTATACTTTTTAAAATAAACTACGTGCTCTTTATTAGTTATTTCTCCATGATTTTTTCTTTTTCCAAATAATTTTAATAAATCTCATTTGATGCTAATCCCAAGGTTTAAACTAAAAAAACAAAAAAAAAATACCTCCTTAGTTACCACAACAATCCTTTAAAATCAACATATATTAAATTAAATTAAATTAATTAAAGTTAGAGCTCGTTTGAGAACGCTGCTGCGGCTGCATTCCCAAAAAATTTGAATTTTTTTTTAATTAAAATTTAATATGATTTGTATGTTTTGGATCGTTTTGATGTGCTGATGTCAAAAATAATTTTTAAAAAATAAAAGAAAAGTAGCTGCAACCACACTGCCCAAAATGCTCCTAAACTCAGTAGAATACCATATTATATTATATAATCACGAAAAACTATACTGCTTTGCTTCAAAAAAATCAAGGAGGCGAGTGTTTTGACTGGTGTTGCTTCTTGGATGCTTTGGGGAGCTCAAAAAGAGACAAAGAATACGCAAATTTGAATTAAATATTGCATCCAATGAAGAGAGCTTGTTTTGTCGTGCAATGTCACCATCCTCCAGCTCTACCCTCATCTACTTGTCTGTGGTCACCAGGCTCCGCTAGCTGCTCATCGTTACTGTCCTGGCTTATCCTCTGCTGACTAGATTTTATACATAGATAGATAGATCGTACGCTCTGTTCCTGCCAGTGGAGTTAAATTTTTTCCATTACGAAAACAATATTTAAATGATGAAAATGTCTATAAATAAATAAGAAAAATATGATACACGGTAATTGATTCAAATCAGTTTAATAATTTTATTTTATTTAATAATATTATAAAAAAATTTAATAACAATAAAAAAGACAATGGCAAATAAAAAAATGAATATGTGTCAATATTATAAAAAATTACCTTTTAAATATTCTTAAAAAATCTTAATAATCTTATTTGATAATAAAGTAAAAATTAAATGAAAATAGCATAACCTCATAAAGAGGAAAATGACAGAAGTTTGAAGCTCAATTATAAGCAAAGCAAACGTTGAATGATAAATTAAAAAAAATCAATTTTAAAAAAGGATAAACAAATTGACTCGAGTCAACATGTCAAATTCATAGTCTGTTCGTCAGACTAGGTTAACCCCGCATAAAAAAAATCAAATAAAACAATGCAAGTTAACTCTCAAGTAAACTAAATGATGAAAGGCGAAACTAAAAAAAAAGCAATTTAAAAAAAATGTCAAAGAAAAACACTAAGTCAACTTGGGTTAACATTTCTTACCCGTGACCAAGTCATAAGACTAGGATCACCATGCTAAAAAATATTACGAAACTCAATCTCTAACTAATCTAATGTTGAAGGATAAAATTTTTAAAAAAAATTAAAAAGGATCTAAACAAAAAACATAACAATTAAAAATATAAGGACCAAATTTAACATGAAAATAAAATGAAACAAAATGTTGAGGGATGAGATTGAAAAATAAATTTAATTAAGAAAAGGATGAAAAAAATAAATAGTGAAGAAAATAATGAGAACCAAATTTGATATAAAAATGAAATGAAATCAAATGTTAAGGGATGAAATTGAAATAAAGAATCAATAAAAAAAATTCAAAACAAAATAAAAAACAACCAAAAAAATAAGGATCAAATTTGATACAATGAACAAATTACATGATACCTTTCAAATTTTGCAAGCTAGCATAGCTCCTAATTAAAGGAAAGAGAAAAAATAAATAAAAAAAGCTCGTTAAATCCTAACCGTCACGCCACACTACTAGGAAGTGCATGGCATGTTGCTTTTAACATCGTTGTGGAAGCCACCATTTGATTTCCAGGAGACACTTGACGAGCCGTATGAAGACTACAGAAGTTTCCCACTCAATGGTGTATGCGTTGCATGTGCCAATTTATTTTTCTTGCCGGTTTACCAAGTTCTTAATTTGTTTTAGTTTCATTTTTGGTCCTTTACCACTTAATTGTTTTAAATTAGCTGAATTTTATTTTATTTTGCAAAACTGAGCATCAACTAAACATCAAAAAAAATTCTTGATATTACAAGATCCCCATATCAAGGTAATCAAAACAAACTATAAAGTCAAATATCAAATAAAGCTAATGCAAAGGGATCAAATTGAAAAAAAAAAGAGTTATGGGATCGAAATAAAAAAAGCACATGAACTCCCCTCTTGACCGTGTAAATTCATCCTTGATTTTGGCAAAAAAAAAGAAAAAAAAGAGTTGAACATTTCTTGAAGCTTTAAATCCGGTACCTTGAAGGTTTAGTTATTATAAATTAATTAATTAGATTTTATTTTGCAAAACTGAGGATTAACCAAGCAATATAATATTTTCTGGACATCATGAGATCCCTATATGCACACATAGAAAATAAATAACCAAGAACAATCACAAATCAAAGCAATTTTAAAGGACCAATTCGAAGATAAAAAAAATTAAGAGACCAAAGTATAAAAATAAAAGTACGAAAATCTCACAAAAACCCGAGATTTAATTGATTGCGCTACCGAAAACAGGGCAACCTTTAGAATTAAAAAATAAAAATAAAAATAGTGAAAGTTGCTATATTGAGTACAGCTCAACCTTCACACATGTAAAACAAAATCGTGAAGGTTGCGATGCTGGGTGCAGGACAACCTTCACAGCAACCTTCATAATTTTTTAATGCCTTAAAGCAATCCATTTTTATATATGAACACTCTCCATTATTGGAAGGATCGGAGCTAATAATCGGTGTAGCTGCTGTTTGGCCTTGATTTATCTTGTTTTCTTTATTAAGATTTATGAACCCCCCGAATCGCTGCTTTAGTCCAAAACAAACTAACTTGATGCTATCCCTTCCATGACAGACAAATGTTAGCAGATCTCTTTTTCTGTAGCAGGGTTAGAGCTTCTGGAAGTTTGACATTATTGAGGCACTTTCTTGGATATATATATATATATATATCTATGCTCGTGAATGAGCAACCTTTTAGCCGAACAATCCATCTGTGAAACATCGATCTTGGACTTATCTGGACTTTTCAAAGCAAGGTTGGGATGGGAGCTGCACATGGGCCGGGAGGTCAAAGGAAGAACCCTAGGTTTGAGCATGTTCAACAACATGACATTTGTATATATTTCTTGGAGGACCATGGAATTGGTCAAATATATATAAAACTAGGAGACGGGTCCAAATTTAATGCTCCTACCAATCGTCTCCATCATTCTATATTGGACGCTATCCTTTTTTTAAGTGAATCCCTCTGTGTCTCTATTTGTGATAGTTTGAGAACGAGGCGATAGCGTGCTTGAGAGGTAGGTTATAATTGTTTTTTGAATTGTTTTTTATTTGAAAATATATTAAAATAATTTTTTTTTTTTATATATCAATACATTAAAATGCTTTAAAAATATCAAAAAATAATTATTTGAAATAAAGAAAAAAAAAATTCAAACTTTTTTTAAAATGTTTTTAAATACAAAAACAAACAAGATTTATTGGATGTTTGCAAATTTGACCCGAGATATCCTCTGCAGAGGAAAAAGCCACGCACATGCCTCTTATCTTACAAGGGCTCGTTTGATTTACACGCCCACTGTACAAGTGCATATGATTAGCCAGGATCCTTTTAGTTTTCTCCGTCTTCGGAGATCCAAATTCGGAACGTGGAGTATTGGATTTGAACGTCATGTCTGCAGAAAAATTGAAAACTAAATCAGCAAGCCCCGTTATCAGCACGGTATCCGAATTTCACAAGGTGTAAATTCCAGAAAGAATGCTCGAGGACATTGGCCCATAAACTGGTAATGCATTTTTCACTGGAACTATACGCAAGCTCGAGGACATTGGCTTCTATTCTTCGTCAGGGTGCAGACCAAATTTGTCTGTCCATTTTCACACTTGATTTAGTTTTTCATCAAACCATGAACACGTACTGTCAATTTCATCATCATCGAAGCCGCACGCCTCCTGAACAGTCCATTTCATCCACACACTGACTGTTCTTGAAAAACGCTTGTGATTACAACACATCGGTTTTGATGTTTAATCATCATTATTCATGAAAGCCATCGTTGGATATGAACCAGTGGTCCAGTACAGAGCAGTACCGTCACGTAAATTCTTTCGTTTCATATCATAATATGTCTGATTAGGAGCCTCATCATATCTCAAAGGAGGCATTACAGGCTTACAGCTAAGGTAATGCCCCCACTTTGATGCAATATGGAATAGGATAATGTTGCAAAATCTTGAAACAAGACAGCTGCTGATATCACGTGACAACGATCGTGTTAACCATCCTTGCCACGACGCTTGAGTCTCGGCCTGGCCAGCATGTCTTTGCCAGGCCGGATGGTCTCCTGGACCCACCATGTTTTTCTTTAGCTAATTTTTTTCTTTTCATTTTCCGCCAGAATGGGTGTGGGGTTCGAAATCAAAATATCTAGCCTAAGCTAGGGGGAGGAAAGGGTATCTCTTAATGCACAAATTATTTATTAATAAATAATTGTTATTGATTATTAATTAATAAAACTAAAACGGAATAGGGATAATCATTGTTCATTTACAATTATACTAAAAAATTGGGTTTTAAATTATACTACAAAGACAATATTAAAAATGAGAGGATCACAAAATAAAATAAAGAGAAAATGTATGGCTAATCTTAAGATTTTTAGAATTTTTATTTGATCCAAAAGTTTATTTTATTTATTTTTTAGTTCTTGGATTTAAGTGAAGAGAGAGAAAATAATTGAAAAATAAAAAAAAACTGATCTTCGTGTTAAAATGTTCTATTTGATAAGAGAAATTTTATGATAGTGATTTTTTTTCTATAAACATACTAAAAAAATAAATTCAGGCCTGTTTAGATTTTTTTTTATTAGAATAACGGTTTTTTTTTCTATAAACATGCTGAAAAAATAAATTAAGGTTTGTTTTGATTTTCTTGATTCGATTTATTTTTGTTTTTTAGTGGTTTGGGGTTTATTGAGGTTGATATGTGACTAATAGAGGTTTTGTGGTGTTTTTATGTGAAAATAGATGAGAAATGGATTTCTATACCAAACTCCCTTGGTTTTTTTGGCCACCACGATAGTGATGAGATTCTAAACAACAATCTAGGAGGTGGTAGGTTGCTTGCCATTGCAGGCGACCTTTCACTTTTTTTTTTTAATAAAAAAAATGATGTTTCGTCTATTCTTTAGAAAATAAACATGCATGAACTTGAGCTTTTGTTCTTAAGGCTAGGCATGTGGGGTTGACCCATAATTGTTTGGCATCTTTTCTTATTTAGATTATTTTTTTAATTAAATATTAATTAATGCTTTTCCTATTTTTATGTATTTTTCACTTTGCATTATTTTTTTTTAAATTTAGGTTTCAATTAATTCTCTCTCTCTCTTATCTTTTAAATTTTCTTGTTCTCCTTTTTAAATTGTAGTTGTTTCTAAAATTATTTTGTATTTTTATAATTTTGATTATCTTTTAAATTGATATTATTTTTTATATGTGATATAAATAAATTACATTTGCATGATGTATTCATAAAATAAAAATTAGTCATCTAAGATAAAAAAAAACAATATAAATTAAAAAAAATCATAGTTAAATATTTGAATACTCATAAGTCTTTGGTTTTTAGGATAAAGATTGACTTTTTAGCTTTTAAATGGCATTAACAACTCTGTTCTAATTTATTAGTTCGTTAACTTCTTAATTTAAATTTAGATTAATATCCTCTTTCTCTCATTTTTTAAAATTTTTTAGTTCATCTTTTTTAAACATTAGTTATTTTTTATAATTATTTGCATTTTTATCATTTTAAAAGAGATCTCTTCTTTTATATTTAATATAAATAGAATTTATTTGCATGTTCTATTTATAAAATTAAAGATTATTTGTTCTTGATAAGAAAAAACAACCCCTAAAATTAAAAAAATAAAATCACATAAATTAAAAAGAAATAGTTGGGTCTAAATATATGCATACTCAATTGTATTTTGCTTAAAAAAAAGATTAGCTTTCTATTTAAGTATTTAATTAGTATTAACAACTCTTTCATAATTTATTGATTCATATATATTTTTATTTATTTTATTAAGCGCAAATAGCATCTTCGTGTGTTTTCAATTAAAAAAATCATAATATAATAAAACCTATTCATAAAATTGATACATTTTTTTATTATATTAAAAATTAACTTGAAATCCTACTTGCAGCATAAACAATATATTTATGAAAAAAGTATTATTTGCATTTCTGAATTAAAAAAAAATCATGATATTTTTAAATGAATCTATACCATTAACACATTATCTTATTATTATTTAAATTAACTTGAAATTCTATCACAGACGTAATGCAAGTGATAAAACTAGTTCTCTTCAAAATAAACAGTGAAACGATGGGCATTAAACAACATTATTTTGACCATTTAGGTTTTAAGAAAGTTATGTTATGGTACTCAATTATTCATATTGTTTGGTTTTGAGAAAGGCATGTTATGATCATGTAATAATTCATATTGGTAATTTTGATTATTCTTTAAAAAACTTTGAAATTACCAAAAATGCTCTTTTCCATCCCCTTCAGGAGAGAGAAGTTATTGACTCTCTCTTGAAATCACCACAATCCAATGGCTTTTGCGTGCGCTTTGCTGCGGATTATAATTTTATTTTTCAAAAAAATATAGGGAATATAGGTTGCTTCAATGTATTTTTTTTACATAAAAAATTCTAAGTGTAAATTAAAACTTCTATGGAAGCAAGATCAAGATATTTCATAACATAAAATAAGACATATATATGATTGTGTTTAGTGAACTTATTTATTTATTTAAATAAAAGATAAATTTACACCCTAAAAAACCAATGACTTATAAGATAAACACAAATGAAACTAGCTGAATAAACTTACGTCATAAAAAAATTATGCAAGGCCGAACACATCAACAATATAATTTAAAAACAAATATTTTTATTTTAGAAAATAAACTTCATTTGTATACAAAAATTAGATGAATTATTATAATTCTTTGAAAAATAAAATAGAAACATAACAATTTTAAAAAACTTATATTCAAAACATGCACGCAAAAATCGTGACCTAGATCATGAGATCAGGATAAACCTATAGAAAAAACTTGAAGATAATCACAAAACTAATATTAAAAAAAAAACTAATGCAAAAGTTGAATTTCCAACAAATTAAATGTTGAAAGATGAAACCAGAAAAAAAAATAATTACAAAAAGGATAAAAAAAATGAGGGTGAGAAAAAACATTAATTAGAGAAATAAAAATTTTCAATTAGAGGGTTTAATTGAATTGAAAAATAGATTTAATTATAAGGAAAAAAAAAAAGAATGAGGGTCAAACTGAAAAAAAATAAAACAACATAAATTCGAATTGAAGGATGAAATTGAAAGGAAAAAAAAATTCAACAAAAGTTCTGAGGACAAAATTAGAAATTTTAAAAAATAAGGACTGAAATGAAAACAAAAAAATATGAGAAATTGCAATTGAAGGATTAAATTGAAAAAAAAAACTTCTATAAATGGAAAAGGAACAAAATAAGAAATTAATAGAATGATGATTGAAAGTGAAAAGTAAGAAACAAATAGGATAATGATGTACATTACCTATCAGGAGAGAGAAAAAAAGGAGAAAAAAACTCAAACGGCGATAACTCGACCACTGTCAGCTGCTATGTGCCACTCCAATTGGAAAAGGATATGACGACACATTTAGGGAGACGACGGAAGGTCAGTTACACCCACCAAGTGGTGTCACGCACACTATCTGAATGACGTGGATGTCACCCACGTGCTAGGGCGTGCCGAGCTCACTCCAATAACTTTAAGCATTAAAAAAATCAGGAAAACAAGATATAAAAATATCAAAATGCCCCCCACGACCCCAACAATTACACAAAATACCCATATGAAAGTACAAGTACCCCCAAATCATAAGCTTATGTTTTGTCTCTTCTAAGGTTATAGATGTAATTGCACTATACATTAAAATTTTAAAACCCTAAAACACCCTTATTCAGCAGCATAATAGTTTTTTTCTTTTTACTCTGGGAGCAAATACATATTTTTGACTATTAAGAAGTGTATGCAAAGTTAAGAAAATCCTTGGTTAACAGTTCTATATTTTGTTGACGTTGAGGGCAAAAAAGTATTTTTTCTTTGCAAAAAAAAATGAAAAAGACATCAACACCTCTACTAAAGAGGTTTAATGTTTTTGGATAAAGGGTAAAAACAATTTTTACTGTAGCCCAAGACAAATTTTACTATGGATTGAGCTATAGTAAAACACCCATGTCATTTAGTTATTCAGGTAATCTTTCCCTCAATCAATAGATTTTAACCTGTAGAGTTCTTTGAAGACAATTTAAAGTCTCTCCAATATATATATATATATAAAGTAGATTGATGCTATGATATCGAAATGGATTTTAAAAATTGATTTGATGTTAGTGTCCTTTATTGTTGCATACTTGGGGTTTGGTTTTGAATATTAGAAAACAAAAAAAAAAATGGTTCCGTTTGGTTTTGAATTTAGAAGCTTGAAACCCATTGAATTGAATCAAACTAGATTGGTTCAACCAAAAAATTAAACATATTGTCACTCAAACCCTAAAATTAAATCAACTTACTCTCTCATGCTCTCACATACTAACACCCTCTTCCCCGTTTTCCCCTGACTCCTTCTCTCTCAATCTCTTCCACCTATAATCCACTCGTTTATTTACCTCTCTGGTTACCTATTTGATTTCAGTTTCTTGCTCTCTTTATTTTTTCTTGTAATTGTCTTCTCTCCTTTACTAGGCAAGTCTTTTGCTAAGTTCATTGGCATAATTTGCTATCTTTTCTTTATTTTGATTAACCCAATTTTTTTGTTTTCAAGTTTTGATGTACAAAACTCTAAAATTTCTATATGAAACATTTAGTTAAAAGGAAAAGATTTGTTTTATGTAACTTGTTAATATTAGCCATCATTATATTATTTGTATTAATTAGTTGTTTTGATCCAAATTATGCCCTAAGGAATCATTTCAATGGTGAATTTAAGGATAAAATGTTAGCATATTGAACAATTGTGATAAATAAGGATGTAAATTTCATGGGAGAATTTCGCTAGTTAGAACGGTGTTATATTTTGCAAGTTTTTTTTTTCCAATAAACTAAAGTGAAACTGGTTGGTTTGAACTGATTTTTTATTCGGTTTTGAATCTAACATAAAAAAAAAAATGTCTTCCTTATTACATACTGTCCATTTGCCTTTTATTTTTCACTTTTTATGGTCTATAACGCCAGACCTGGCCTAGCTTTGACTTAGCTAGCATACCTAGCATGTGAGGTAGTCCTGACTACTCTCTTAGTTTTTTCATTTTTCTTCTAAATTATCGATTTTTTTAGATTTGTATATTAAACACTATTTATTTTCTTTCAAAATATAAATAATAGGTTATGATATATATTTTTAGATCTTTAAATTTGAAATCTTAACATGGTGTTTAGTAATAAAAAAAATCAAATCAACACAATTAAATTTTATTCCCCTTCATTGTTAAAAAATATATAAATTTAAAAAATTCCCATGTTGATTAAGAATTCTTTTTATAATAATAATAATAATAATAAAATTTTGGTTGTTCATGACTTTTTTAATTGTGAAATATGTTGTGTAAGATGTATTTTTGCTCATCAAATATTTCAAAAATAAAAAGAATTAGGTCAATATATTAAGTTGTTTAAAAAGATATATATCATTGATTCATAATTTTTTGTAATAGATTTTAAATGTATCATTTTAAAATTATTTGATAACTTTTGAATATGACGAGTTAACTTTTGGTTAAGATTTCTATAAATAAAAATCTCTTTAAATAAAAGGGGCATGATAAATATGCCAGACTCAATGAACTTGGGCTTTACAGTTAACCAAGTCCAAGATAAGGTGGGTCTAGCGAACATGCCAGACTTAAAGAACCTGAACTTGAAAGTTAGTCAAACTCAAGAAAGCATGAGTTTAACGAACATGCCAAATCGAAAGAACTTGGATTTGGCAGTCAGCCAAGTTCAAGGAAACGTGGGTGTGACGAACATGCCAAACCTAAAGTACTTGGACTTGGTAGTCGCTCAAGCCCCGGATAATATGGGTTTAGCGAGCATGCCATACCCAAAGAACTTAGACTTGGTCTTCAGCTAAGTCCAAGGTAACATGAGTCTTGAAAACATGCTAGACATAAGAAATTTGGACTTGACAATCAACTAAGTTCAAGGAAACGTGAGTCCGACGAACATGCCAGACTCAAAGAACTTAGACTTGGCAGTCAGCCAAATTCGAGGAAATGTGGGTGTGGCGAACATGCCAAACCTAAAGAATTTGGACTTGGTAGTTAGCCAAGTTTAAAGAAATGTGGGTGTGGCAAACATGCGAGACATAAAGAACTTGGACTTGGTAGTCAGCCAAGTCCAAGGAATTGTGGATCTGGTAAACATGCCACATCCAAAGAACTTAGACTTGGGAGTCAGCTAAGTCCAAGGAAACATGAGTATGAGAAACATGTCAGACCCAAAGAACTTGGACATTACCAAGTTCGAAGACTATATGTCTGATCCTGGATGATCATCTACAATATAAGTATTAAAGACATGATAAACCGTCATATCTCTCTATCTAGAATAATCATTCATATTAAGGTAATAATTTCTCTATACTTATAGGTATATACAATGTCTCTTAAGGGACCTACCATATTTATTATTTCATCAATGATATGTAAAAGATATTTGCCTCCCACTAATGTCTCTAAAAGCAAAGGACTTTTCAGTCTTTTTCTTCTCTAAAAAAGATAAGGTTCAGGAGCTATAAACACCCTCTGAATCATTCAGGTAAAGGGTTCATAACTTTTCATCTCTTAAGATTAAGATACATAGATTTCAGAGCATTAACTAACTTAAAATTCAAGAACAAACATTTTTGTTCCTTAAATTTAAAGCTCTTTTAAATCATTTATTGTCTTAAGTTATTTAATATATTTCTTATAAATATACTGATTTTATTATTGGAGGGTTTTTAAGTCCTCCGATTAGGACTGTTTTTGCAGGTATTTAAACTTCTACTATAAGCTTGAAGTTCCTTATATTAAGAAGAAGAAATCTAAGCACCTGAATATATTGATTAACTACTATTCCAAACACTAAATAACCTTTTAGTTACATATCTTGTATTTTGGGACATCATCAAAATATTACAAAGGTGTCTAGTTCTTTTTGTGTTCATGTACTTGATATATAAAACACATTATTATATTCATTCACGTGTTGGTTTTTTTTTTTTTAATGGTAAATGAGTTTAGTAATGGTAGGGTATCACAAAATCTTCAATTAGCTAGAAAAGATTTGGTTATTTGATCATCGATAATATAAATAAGAGTATAAAAAATATACTCTTTTGATTATACGTTACTAGGTAAATACAGATTGGGCGCCTAAAGCTTGTGTCATGTTTAGTTAAATTTCATGTTTAAACTAATTAAATGATGAAAGTTGTTAACTTTTTTATAGTATTATGTTTTACTAAACGCTAGTTTCATTGCATGTACTCCGCTACAGGTATGGATTCAAGGTATCAATAATGTTCTTGTGAGCATATTAAAAAAAAAACAAATGGATGTAAACTTATAATATGCTAAGTTGACTCAATCAAAACATGATATGACCAAAAAAAAAAATATATAAGACGAAGGTGTTCAAACTTTTTTTTAAAAAAAACAAATTACATTAATTTTTTCAATATTAAAAAGGACGATCATTGAGTGAGATTTTTTTTTTGATAATTTCACTAAATCGGGCTCAACATGTCAATCTTAAAACCTTCCGACCCGAGTCCTTACCTAGCCCAAGCTTCAAATTAAATGTATGGAAGTTGTCACAACAAGACACAATCGATTTGACGGATCCATAGACAACATGAACAACTAGTAAAAACATGGTTTGACTTTAATTTTCTTCAGGATGACATCTTTTTTTTTTTTTAATATCAAGATGATGACATATTGGATGGAACCTAATAAACTTGAGTTAACACTTCAAATTCACGATTCAAATTATGAACATGACCACAATGAGCTAACCTAGTTGGGTCACTTACCTCTTCCTTTTCCCTTCTTTTCTTCTCTCTTTAGTTGGGCTTTTATTGGGCTCAGGTGAGATTAAATTCAGAACTTAATTTAAAACTTGTAATAGAATCAGAGACTTAATTAAAAAAATTTGCATGGTGCATGTAACTTACACGCCAGCGTGTGAGGAAGGCCACCACATTGAGAAGGAGCATGCAACATCCTTCGAGCTCTAATGGTGGACTTTTTTGGTATTGTTTGAATTATTTTGTTGGGGGCTTCATTCCAAGGTGGTGCGTGGTGATGATAGAGCTCTAGTATGGTTTCGACAAGAAATTCCTCTTTCTCTTTCCTCTCATCCTTTTCTTCTCTCTCATCCTTTTGGTGTCCAACTTATATTTATTTTCTTCTTTGCTTTGGGGACAGAAAGGGCTGTGTTTTTTTTTCCTGCTAATTTCCAATTAAAATCCCTTTAGTTTCAATCTTTTAGAAAACCAAAAAAATCCAAACAATCTTTTTTATAAAATCCAGCAATAATCCAATGACAAGATTTTTTTGTCTTGGCAAGAACCCTACATTGAGCCATTTGAAGTGCTTGTTTGATATTGTGGTAGCGATTGTTTTTCAAAGTGCTTTTTGCTTGGAGATGCATCGAAATAATAATTTGTTTTATTTTTGAAAATTTATTTTTGGTATTAGCATATCAAAACCATCCATAAACATAAAAAAAATCAATTTTTTAGCAAAGGCGCGACTAGCTGCGTTGCCAAACAAGTTGAAATAAACTATTAAAGCTAATCTCAAATAAACACAATGTGAAAGAATCAAATTGAAAAAAAAACATACATTATAAAAAAAGTATTATGTGAATCCACAGTGCAATTGTGTGTGAGTGCACAATATTTGAAAAAGTAAAATGCTTTGTTTTTACTAGTTTATATGAACCACGCTCCATCGTAGGTTAGAGGTTTTCATTTCCAATAAAAAAAAATTATATGTGCAGGTTTTTTCAATGCATTTATGCAGTTTTAAAAAAATCTAATTTCAAATAAAAGTTTTTATGCATACATGTAAACAAATAAATCGAGAACTATGTATGAGAATAAATAAATAAAAAGTTATTAATGATACTTAATCTTGAGAGAAGAATATATTTACCCAGTTATGTTTGATAAATTTATTTATTAAAATAATTTTTTTTTATTTAAACAAAAGATAATATAAATAGAGACATAAATTAAATTAATCGAATAAAATAAAAGAAAAAAAATATTATGCAAGGCTGCACATATTAAAAATATTATTTAAAAATTATTTTTTTTATTTTCAAAAATAAAGTCCATCTATATAAAAGATAAAAAAAATGATAGATGAATCATAAAAAATCTTCATATTTAAATACATAATCAAAAAAATAATCGTCATTTAAAAGAGTCTCTCTAAACTAAAGAAAAAAGAGAAGGGATACTAATTTAAATATAAATTAAAAAAATTAAAGGAAAAACCATAAAAAACAATCATTACGATAATATAAATAGAGTTATAAATTAAATTGATCAAATAAAATAAAAGGATAAAAAAAATCATGCAAGACTGCACATATTAGAAATATTATCTGAAAATATTTTTTTTATTTTTAAAAATAAACTCCATCCATATAAAAGATTAAAAAAAATTATAGATGAATTAGAAAAACTCTTTAAATTTAAATACCTAACTAAAAAAATAATTATAATTTAGAAAAGGCTCCAAATAAAATGAAGAGAAAAATGAAAAACTAATTTAAATATAAATTAAAAAAATTTAAAGGAAAAACCATAAAAACATAATCATCAACTTAAAAAAAAAATAGAAAAAGAAGAAGCAAAGGCTAGGTGCTGCTGGGCTTAACGAGTTAGGCCAGCTTGTCTAGCACATTTTAGGAGGCCCTCGCTATTGGGCCCTTAAGTTTTTTTTTTTTTTGCAAGTAGAAGGGATGACATATTGTCTGCCCTAATTTTTTTTGAAAAACAAATCAAACAACGCGTAGTTTAATTTGTCCAAATTTCAGTCATTATGGTGATCGGAAAATCGAGGTCTGAGTTTTTTTATACCTAAAATCATGTTTTTTTGACACAAAACACCTATAAAACCTTGTAGGAACCGTGATAAATCTATATATGACCTAAAAAAACCCAAGAAACCACTCAAAAAACTGAAAATCAACCCAAATCCAAAAATCAACCCGAGATTAGATCTGTTTTTTCACAAACTTTAAAAGTATAAAAACACCTAATATGAACTCCCTTTATGAAATGAAACCATTTGACACAAATATTGTCTGTTTTGGTGGCCTAAATCGGTAAAAAAAATTTAAGGATCAAATTAAAAATATATAAAATTTTACACAACTCATCCATAATAATATGTGAGAGGATGAACAATAGAGCTAAACATGGTGAAGAACCCATACTTTTTAGAGTAATATTTAATGTTTTTGTTTTTAATTTAATTAATAATATCATATGTAGATAATGATCTTGGAGCGCAGACCAATTTGCCAGATAGTAAAACTAAATAAAAAAGGGAGATTGGTGTTTATTTTCCCCAAAATAAATAGTGAAACGCTGGCCATGAAGTGACTCCATTTGATGCATTTGTGCATAAAACGATGTTAAAAAAAATCATTACAGTCCTTCAATATTCATATTATCAATTCTGATCCTTCTATATAAAAATCAAAATTCTCAAAAACGATCATTTTTGCCATCTTCATAAACTTTCTCTTTGTAGCCGCTTGCGCTTTTTGAAATTTTTGATTTTTTTGAAATTAATTTTTTGATGTTTTCAGATCGTTTTGATTTGCTGATGTCAAAAATAAATTTTAAAAAATAAAAAAATATATTATTTTGATGTATCTCAAGCATAGTTTTGAAACCCGGCCCGGCGGGCCAACCCGGGGCTGGAACCGGGCTGGTTTGAAGAAAAAACAGGGAAAGAAAAAACCCGGTGTGACCCGGCGGGTTGACCCAGCGACTCGGTCAAAAACCCAGTGATGCAACCATATTATTCGATAGTTTCACCCACATTTAACTAGTGTTTTGCCTATGTTATATATAAAAAATGCCTTGATATTTTTTTTTAATGTTTTTAAGGCACTTTTGGATGAAAGATGCAAAAAATGAGTAAATTGGAGGTAAATGACAGATTTGACGTTCAGTCGATGTTTTGTGCAGAACGTGAGTTCTAGAGGTCGAAATGAAATGATTCCAGTGGCACTAAAAAGCTAACATCCATATCTTTCTTGAAATTTAATGCAAGAAAAATAAAAAGAGAAAGATCATGGAAATCACATCTTGCAAAGTCAAATCTCGCATTCTGCCAATGTTGACCTTTGGCCATTCAAAATTCAATATCTGGAGCTGCAGAAGTCCAATTGATGCAAACTCAATTTTGTTGGATTCCTGACTTAAAGACCTATCAACGTTCCAAAGTTCAGCCAAAAAAGATGTCATAAGGGAGATATTAATTTTCAAAGATGACAGCTGAATTCTGCCAACAAACAGGTTTCGTGAAGGAACATGTTCAAATTACGTTTCGAAGCATCTAAACCGGCGTCCAAGTTTTTATTTCAGCAATTTAACTCCTCTAAGTCAAAGCTTGAAGATTTAATGCAAGACTATTTCTCCTTTCTAGGAAAATAGTTATTGAAGTACTTAAATGTAAACTGTCAACTTAAGGGAGGACTATTTTGTAAAATAGGGATTATGATTTCTTAACATATAAAAAGAAAGAGAGAAGGGAAAGAGAGCAGAAAGGGGGCAACAGCCAGAAGTGAAGAAACACAAACTCTCCTCTCTACAAACCAGAAATAATGCTTTCTTCTATCTTTAAGAGTTGTTGTTCCATAGATATGCAAGGCTAAGCTCGTTTTCTTGGTTGCAAGGACACAACAAACCTTCGGATTTCAAGAACCGTGAGATTTATTCTTCCTTTTATTTTTAGTTTATATTATGAATGAGTATGATTATTTTCCTATGCATATTTTATATGATTGTTGTTGATAGTTGCTAGAGCGGACTCTGAGTTATTATTGTGAACAATCTATTGCTAAGTTTGATATCAAAACCGGAGTTGTGATATATGAACTTGTGAAGCAACTAAGCTTGATAATTGTGGCGGAACTACGTTATTAAACTTAGGGAGAACACT